>Ga0209269_1000289_pt1 | contig 56257 bp, 48 predicted proteins | sample MTBAKMMethaMetaG_FD_187455 | JGI IMG/M metagenome (GOLD analysis project Ga0209269, IMG submission 187455) | Enrichment culture microbial communities from Arthur Kill intertidal strait, New Jersey, USA, that are MTBE-degrading - MTBE-AKM (Arthur... | ecosystem: Environmental > Aquatic > Marine >... | reverse complement strand
TGAACGGCTCGTTGCGGTCGACAGCAAGCGCCTTGAGGGCACCGCGGGCGGCATCCTCGGCGGCATCACGAGCTTCGACGACCTTCTTCTCGAGAAGGCGACGCAGATCTGTAGAGAGGGGGGGCATACCTACCGAGCCTGTCTCGTGATGATGACGGGGTGGCCAGCCTCAATGGCAGCCATCAGGCCGGAACGGATCTCGGCTATGTATTCGTCCACTTCGCCGGCGGAGGTGAGCCTACGAAGCGGTGGTGCGTACGGTACCGTCTCAGGCTCAACTGCCTTGGCGAGATCTGCTCGGGCCGCATCGATCCGACCGCGCATACCAGCAATGAGGTCCTGCCACATGGGCAGGGGCCTCTGGTCGAGCTCTGCGAGCACTTCATATTCTGTACTCAGGTCGATATCGGGGAGCGGGCCTAGCCCATGTCTGGCCACGATCGAACGCCAAGTCTCAGGCGGAAGTGCCGCATACTCGGGAACTGCCTGTAGTTCGGCCAACCCCTCCTCGCGTGCCGACTTGTAGAGGTCAAGCTGCTCACGAATCGCTGTCCGAAGCGCATCTACCAGACTCGTCACGAGCGGACTGATCGGATCGGGCTCCTCAAGGAGTAGCCGGCCCGCGAGAACTGCATCCCTCTGCAGCCTCGCCTCGGTCACCACCGCTAGCGAAGCCGCCTTCTGAAGCAGCGTCTCGAGCTTGTCCCATCGTGGCATCCGTTGCTCGATCTCCGATGCCGCGTGATTCCATGTCCTCCACAGTGCACCAAGCTCCACGCGTGCTTCCCAGGCGGCGGAGAGTCGTTCATTGCCAGATAGCGCTTGGACATCACGCACGGGCTGAAGATCAGGAAGACTGGGCCTGGGCGCCGCCCCGCCGGCTCGCTGGCCGATGGTGTTCAGCTCGGTGAGGAAGCTGGCCAGTGTCTCTGCTTCCTGTCCCGACGGACACGCCATGCCGGCATCAACAAAGAGCTTCCTTAGCTCGAGCTTCTGCTCCGCCGTTAGAACAGGGCCGTGCTCCGGCGCGAAGGCGAACGTACCGAGTCGATCCTGCGTGACCTGGGACGGCAGAGCGGGCGCCCCGTTTAGAGTCACGCGCATGACCTCAGCCCTGGCAAGGACCATGAGTGCCCCGTCTATGGCATCCTGCGGCCACCCATACGGACTCGCCTTGAAGTGGTCACGGATTTCGCTGCCCTTCTTGCCAGCGCCGCCGACAAACCGAAGAACCTCAGCGCACACGGGGTGGGATGCCGGTTCGCCTTGGTAGCCAAGCGCCTCGAGCGCCGTGCCTGAGCCCTGCGCGGCCCGTTGCACAACCTGTCCCCACTTGCCCTCAGCTACTGCGAATTTGAAGAACATGCGCTGAGCTGCAGCCCGGAGACCGGCCTCGACGCTCGCCTTGAGATCGGCTTCGCGCATCTCGTTACCGCCGCTGATGAACACTCGGGCACCCGTCATGAGCTCCGACATGAGCTTGCGCAGTTGCTCCTCGGCTGCGTCATGCCGCGCCTGAATGCCCGCTTTCGCAGCGGCGCCTTCTTCGGTGCCGCCGGCCGTCCTCGCATTGAGGACCTCCTGAGCGGCTTCGAGCTTCACAATCTCATCCTTGATGGCCTGAGGGTCGCGTTTGGGGATGAGTATGTGCACGACCGGGTCTTCTGAACCTCTGGATGCAGCTTCGTCCTGAGCGGCCTTCAGCGAACCGACGCTCCACTCATCACGAACCCACACCGGGATACGTCCGGTGGAGAGGTCGGGCGACTCGGTCCCATAGACGTACTGACCCTTCCTTGGCACCCGAGCATCGCCCTGGGTGAACGCCAGGCTACCGACGTGCGCTTGCAGGGCGTCCTGGAGTTTCGCGCTCCTCACCGCAGCGATTCTCGCGGTCTCGTCCTTGATGCGATTCACACGCTGCTGGTAGTCCTGCTGCCACTCAGTGCCGATGCGTCCTTGGAGGGTGTACTCGCCGTCAACCGACTGCAGAACACCCTCATCTGCGAGCTCGGCCAGACCCTTCTCGACCTCCGTACGCAGCATCGCACTGCTGTCGTTGAGGTTGGCGATGAGCAGGTCCGCCAGCGTGCTGGCATTCGCGCGAACTCCAAGGTCTCTGTTGACCTCCTTGAGTTGCCCAATGAGGAAGCAGAGTGCGGCTAGGCGAAACTTCAATCCGCCGTCGACCGACCCGTCCCTCAGTCCCTCTATCTTCTCGTGGATGTCTTTGGACAGCACGCCACTGTGGAGCATGCCGTTCACCTGCTGCTCGTAGATGAAGTCGCCCGGAACGGCCACGCCAACCGCCATCTCGGCGACGAACTTGGTCGCCTCTTGGACAGAGCGAAGCTGAGTCCGGAGCTGTGCCGCGGAACCTCCGCGGTCGATTGCACGCAGAACGTTCTCCCAGAACCGGCGACGCGTGGGCAGCAGCGGATAGTCCGGCACCAAGGTCTGCGCGTCTTCGGGAATCGACGCCAGCCGGGTCCCCTGGAGATGACGGTTGATCTCTCCGCTCAACTCAGTGAGCCGGCCCTCTAGGAGCGACGCTCTGTCAGGTGCCTTCTGAAGGATCACGCGACGGACAACGCGATCAACGTCGGTATCTGTGAACTCAACGCGGCCAGTGAACCGGTCCTGCAGGCGCAGCAGGCCCGGCGTGGACCCCATGGCCGACTGCCCTGATGCCACAAACAGCACCTGGCTGCCGAACTTCGAGGTGACAGCCTCGACGATGCGCAGGACCTTGTCGGCACGATCGACGTCGTCGCCCAGGTACTGCTGCAACTCGTCCATCACGATGAGTGTGCAGGGGAGCTGCCCGCTCTTACCGTTGCTTTCAGCGACGTGCAGCAGAAGGTCGCGCATCGTGTCGCACAACTCGTCGTTATCGATGTCCTCAAGCTGTGGCGGATACATTGTGATGAGCTGCTCGAGTGCCTGAGCTGCGCTTGTGGCGAAGCCGGGAATCGCCGCGATCAGCGCCTCCCCCAGGTGCGGGGAGACGTACATGTTCCGCAGCTCCTTCTCAAGTGTGCGGCCCTGCTCGGCGAGCAACGCGCGAACCTGCTCCTCGGCAGACTCCTGTTTCAACCACAACACGAGCTTTGCGGCAGCGTAATTCGTCGGCAGCCCCGCCGCTGCGAACAGGATTCCCATGAACGCAAGACGCACGCTACCCGCGGCTCCAGCGCCGAGCGTTCCGGCGGCAGCCCAGAGCCCACCCGAGCGCTTGCCCAGGGTGTCGAGTTCCTTCAAGTGAGTCGCCACACGCTGGGACACCTGTGTGATGCCTCGCGCTGAGGCGCCATCCGGGAAATCAGGGTCGTTCCAGAGACTTTCCAACACCCGGAGAAAGTGCGACTTGCCGCTGCCATAGAAGCCACTGACCCAGACCGCTGGTTGCTCAGGCTGATCCATGTGCATGAGGTATCCGTCGAGGATGCGATCCAGCCCGGCTTCATACTGACCCTCGCACACGAAGTGCTCGAGCTCGAATCGAAGCGTCTGCCACTGACGGTCGTCTTCGGGAGCGCCAATCTTCGCGACTCCATCGTTCGGGATCGAACGCTGGGTCGGGTCGTAGAGGAAGAGTTCCTTGTTGAGCATCGTCTAGCCCTCCGCTGCAACTATGGGTACGGCCAAGTAGTTCCAACCATCACGAGCGTCGAGCAGGCGATAGTTGTTGCCCTGCTTCTCACCCGGGAAGAAGACGAGCAGGCGACCGCGAATCGAGGGATTCACGGCCTCTATCAGTCTCGAAACGCGATAGGTACCGAAGAGCGCGCCCACGCCCAGAAGTGCGACGACGGTGTCCTCATCGACATCAGGTGCAGTGAGTTCGGCCTCGACGTGAGCACGGAGATGGTCACCGAACTCCTCAAGAGCCGGCTCCAGCGCATTGGGCATCGCGAAGTACGAGTCGCGGTACTCATGCGCACCCAGCCACTCCTCGAACACCCACGTGAGGTCCACCAGCTTCCACTTGTGCCCAGCGTTCTGGGTGGCGATGTCGAACTCGGAGATGACGAAGCGGAGCCGGCGCTCATTCTGCCCGTTGGCTCCTCCCGGCGAGTACACAGCGAGCCAGACCCTCTCGGCACCAGAAAGGCTTGCATCCCATGGAAGGGCCACGTGCCGCTCGTATGCCTTGAGCAGCTGATCGATCCCTGCGCTCATTCAGACTCCTCCTCAAACGGACGCAGAAGGTTCCTGAAACCGATCTCCGTCACGTCACCTGTGTGCTTGAATTCGAGCAGACCCCGCTGTGTCGCAGTACGCGCCAACTCGATCAACGCATCTCGTGGCCGATCGAGAGCCTGGCACCACGCGGTGTCAAAGAGCATGAGGCCGCGACGTCCCTCTGTGTGCCCAACGAGGAGTGCGTACGCCAGAACCGACGGTGTCGGCGACACGCGGGTGCGTACTTTGTTCGTGCGGCCGCTCAGATGCCCGGACTGGGTCAGTGAACTCGCCGCGTTCCGACCCACCTTGCCCGCAACAGCATCGTTGTACGAGCCCGGGTAGGCATCCTGAACGGCCCCCGCGAGATCACCCGCCGACACAGGTGCGCCTTCAGGAATCGTGGCGACGAACAGAGCAGCGGCGCGCAACAGGGGGTCCCTGGCCATGGCGCACATGAGTGCGAGCAGAGGCCTTGAAGGGGTGTCGACGTCCCAGAGGTCTCGCAAGGCGCGGAAAGCCAGGACCTGCGGATCCAGTGCATAGAGTTCGCGGAGATAGCGGTAGGTACGCTGCCGGCCATTCATCGTGTTCTTGGCAGCGATGTTGTGATCGACCACGGCGGCCTTGAGGGTCACCTTGTCTGCGTCTGAGGGCGTACCGTCCAGGAGACACTCGAGTTCAGCGAGCATCATCGTGCGGCTCGTGTGGGTGCCGCCGCTCTTGTCAGCGGGCACGACAATAGACTGCTGAACGAGCAAGTCGGAGCCCCCTCGAGGGTTGAACGGGTTCGGACTCTAGCTTATCGGATAATGGCATGCAGGTGTGACATGAAGGGGCCGCTCGCACCAGCGCAAGTCCGTGTCAGAGGCCGGAGTTAAGCTCTTCGCGTGCATCCGCACGCGAAAGGGGGGACGAATGCCCGACTCGAGGCGAGATCTTGATGGAGACGTGCTCAGCCCGCTGGCGTTGAAAGACGGCACCGTTGTGCATATCTCTGAAGTGGAGCGAACTGCTCGCGCAGGCTTCGTGTGCGCCAGGTGCAGTCAGCGTATGGTGCCAGTTCTAGGCATGGAGAGGACTCACCACTTCAGGCACTACGTCAAGTCATCTTGTACGGGGTCGGCTGAATCTGCACTTCACCGAATGGCCAAGGAGATATTCAAGGCCCACGACCACATGGTGGTCCCACCACCAATCGTTCGGCTGGATGAGTACGAACAACTAGTGACCGATGCTCGCATAGTGTCGTACTCAGCGGTCCGGCCAGAGCGCCGCCTCGGGAAGGAGCTTCGGCCGGATGTTCTCCTGGTCCGACCAGGGAAATCAACTCCGCTTGTCGTTGAAATCTTCTACAGGCATCAAGTGGACGAGGTGAAGCTCCAGCGCTTGCGCAAGGTGAAGTACCCGGCGATTGAAATCGACGTCAGCAGCATCTGCGATTGGGAATCCATCGATCGACAAGCCCTAGAAGACCTCATCATCAGAAGCGATGACCCCTCAAAGAAACGCTGGCTCTACATTCCTGGGGAAGAGAGAATCCTCGCGGACTTCGAGAAGCGCAAGCGAGAACATGCAGAAGCGCTTGAAGCTGCGGCCGCTGCGCAACGGGCACGCGCCGAAGAAGAGGCACGCCTTGCCCGCATTGCGCAACGGGAGAGAATCAGAAGTGCCCTGGAGCAGGCACGAGATACTCCTGGAGATCGAGACGCGCGGAGTCACACCTCTCGCCACGTCCTATCGAACTACAACACAGCACCATTCGTGTCATACGCACTGGCGAACGAGCACCTCTTCACATGCGACCGCAGTACTTGGCAGAGAAGGATACTCCAGCGGTATGTGTTCATCCGCAACGATTGTGGCAGCGTCTCGGAGAACACAAACCCCATCCGCATGACACTGGAGGTTCCAGAAGTGGAGCGCTGGGTCCTACGAAGACTGAAGCACCTTCTGATTCCCGAGATGCGTGATGGCGAGGAGACGAGTCACATGCTGGCCGAGCTTCTCGCGGACTACTTCGACTGTCTCGAGGGGGCCGGCCTGCTTCGCAGCCTCCGCACCGGTATGCGGCATCTTAGTGTGTACGAGGTCGTCGATACGAGCCACGAACGATAGCGAGACTACCACTGCCGACTAGCCCTCTTGAGGTAGCGTTCGTACATGTCTCGCGTGATGCGAACACAGAAGCGCCCCTGGTAGCCCATCGTGACTTCCCGACCTAGGCCAAGAAAGTCACCTGGAATCAGAATGTCTACTCGTGTCAGGACTTGCAGATCCACAACCCATGGGTAGTACCTGGTCCACCATGGCGTCTCGGCGACCCGATACGGCCTGGAGGACACACTAGCTACAGACCCAAGCAATCGCCCGGAGTCTGTGAGGTAGAAGATGCACCCGTCGCCGACCTGAAGTTCCTGAATGCGATCGTGGCTCACATCTCCCCACATTCGCTTGCTCAGACAAGCGCTGTAGTTGTGTGGTGACGTGATCAGGAGCCAGTAGGACATCAGAATCGCCCCCTCCGCCGCGCCCAACAATCTGCGGTGTGTTTAGACTTCAGTCTACGCGGCTCCGGCCTCAACGCGGATACGTCTGCTGGAGAGTCAATCCTGTGAGAGCGAACGCATCCCGAGACCCCATTCGAACTGATCCGTCGCGTGAGGTCGCCTATGACTGGACTATGCCCCCTACACCCTCGGCGCCAGCGGCGTCCCGCTGCCGCCTTTGGAGCTCCCCAGGCGCATGACGTCCACCGCGGCGATCTCATCGGCCATCCACTCGAGCGCCGCTAGCCGCGCCCACACCATCGCCGTAGCGATCGGGCTCGGCTGCTTCTTCTGCCCCAGGCTCAGCCACTCCCAGCCCTTGAACACGCTCTGCGGCGTCACGGTACCGTCGGCGCTCACGTTGTAGGCGAGCAGGCACGCGGTTATCTCGGCCATGGAAGCGCGGTCCTCGGGCACGCCGCGCCAGAGTTCGGGCAGGCGGCCCAGCGTGTCCACCACCTCGTACGCGCTGTACCAGGTAGGCGGCCACTTCACGGTCTTGAACTGCCGGCCGTGCCCCATCATGTAGGGCTTGCGCGTGCCGCGCTGCCGCCAGACCTCCAGCGCGGTGTGCGCCACCTCGGCGAGGCACTCCGGGCGCTCGTCGGCGGGCAGCCAGGTAAACGCGCGCAGCGCCTCCAGCGTCGTCTGCGGGCAGGGCTCGGACTTGCGGCCGGGGCCGCGGAAGCCCGTCGCGGGATCCGGGCGGCAGCCCCACGCCAGCCCCAGGTCGGTCTGCATGAGGTCGCTCTCGGCAGCTTGCAGCGCACGTCGCAGGCGCTGGTCGCCCGCGCGCCCGTGGCGCCCCAGCACGTCGGCGATCGCGTGCGTGTCGCAGGGCACGCATCCCCACACAGGCGGGCCGCCGTGCTGCGCGCCGTGCGCGAGGAAGCGGCCGTCGGAGTCGGTGTGCGCAAGCATGCCGTCGAGCAGCACGCCGATACGCTCGTCGTCGGCTTCGGTGACGCCGAACTCGGCGAGCAGGTCGAGCACGTTGGTGGAGAGTTCGGGCTTGTTGTGTCCGCTCGCGGTGGCCGGCTCCTCCCAGCTCGCGGGCAGCATCTCCAGCAGTCGCCCGGTCGCCGGGTGCGCGAGCACCTCGGCATGCAGCGCGGGCGTAGGATGCGCGATCCAGCGCGCCTGCGGCTCGTCGGATGCGAGCACCCACGGCGTCGGGTCTTCTCGGCCAAGAATGGCGTGAAGCGACATGCCGGTCACCTCCTGTTGAAGAGTCTAGCGCGCCCGTGGGCTCCTGATGTCGCATAATGGACTCACATGACGGCCGTTCTGGGGTGGGAGCGACTCATGGCAGGCAGGACTCTTCGACCGCGAACCTTGCTTCGCTCGGTAGCCGTGGCTGCGCTCTTCAGCAGCACGCTCATCCTGCTGATCACCACCGACACGTTCGCGCACGGTACGCTGTTCGTCTTCCCGGCGTGGCTGGGCGTCATCATCTCCATCACGGGCGTCGCCGGCGCCGTGCTCGCACTGGTACGCCGGGGGCCCGCCATCGCACTGCTACGCTGGCACGCGGGCCTCGGCCTCGTGTTCGTACCCGTGTACTCGCTGCTCGATCCGTCGGCAAGCACCAACCCGGGCCTCATCGCGCTCGGCGTCATCTGGGCAGCCGTACTGGTGGTGCTGACGCTGCCCGCCGTCAAGGCGCTGCTGCACACGCACCCGCACGGCCCTGCCTACCTGCGGCTGCACTGGTCGCTGCTCGTCATCGTGATGGTGGCCATCGTGGGGCTGGTCGGCATCTGGGCGATCGACTGGGAGGCTCGCTACGGGCTCTTCGGCCGGCCCAACGGCGACGGTGTCTCCACGTTCGTCAACGAGATCTCCCACCCGCGGATCTCGATCGCCGTCGACGGCGGGTTCGTCTACCGCCTTACCGACCGCGTGACGGCCGGTACTGAAAGCGGCCCCTCGGAGCTGCTCGGCGAAGTGACCGTGAAGATGCTATCTCCCCACGCCGAGGTGTCGGTCACCGGATACGAGCGCGGCACGATCCGGCTCACGCTGCTCAACTACGACCCCGAGCGCATGATTGTGCTGGTTGACGGCGCGGAGGCGAAGGTGACGCCCACGCGATCTGCCGAGACGCGCCGCTACGAGCTCCTGGAGCTGCGGCAGCTTCCGGAGGCCGGTCAGGTCAACTCGCGCGAGTTCCTTGAGTCCGCCAAGGGCTACTGGCTCGACATCCCTGTGGAGACGCAACACGAGACGCTTGTGCGCATACAGCGCACCGGGCCGGTCGAGGAGATCCACGCTTACGTACTCTCCGACCTGCACTCCGGCTACACGGTGAGCTATCCGGTCCTCACTGAGTTGATGACGACGGACCCCGACTTCATCGTGCTCAACGGTGACACGGTCAACAACGGCTACCTGTCCGAGTACGTGGTGGCGGCGTCGGTGGCCGAGAACTCACTTGTGCCGATCTACACGACGCAGGGCAACCACGATGTCTGGAGCCACGGCGACCGCATCTATCGGCAGTACTTCGGCCCTTCGCGCTACTCTTTCGACCTGGGCGACGCGCGCTTCATCATATTGGACTCGGCGTCGGGTTATCTCGGCAACGACCAGATCGAGTGGCTGGAGGATGAGCTGGCCTCGGCACCCGGCGGACCCGTCATCGTGCTCTCGCACATGTGCCCCGTCGACCCGGTGACGGGCGCGTGGGACGACAGCGAGGTGAGCCATCCCGAACTGCGGCATTCGCTGCACAGCAAGGCCGAGTCCGACCGGCTGCTGGCCTTGCTCTCGGAGTACGACGTCGACGCCTATCTCGCCGGCCACAACCACGAGCACGGCGACGTCACCATCGGTGGCGTGCGCTACGTGACCGGCGGCGCGCTTGGTGGCACGGTCGGCGAGGGCGACAGCGTGAGCTACCTCGACGTGCAGGTGAGCGGCGACTCCGTACAGATCGAGAACGTCGATGTGACCGACATGGCCGACGTCGCCAACCAGGAGGTCGCCAACAGCCTCCAGGCCGCCCGCGTGTTCGTCACGCCCTTCATCACGACGCGCAGCCTGCGCGTCACGCTCACGGTGGTGTGGCTGCTGGCGCTGAACCTCGTTCTGGTCGCCCTCGCGCGCAGGCTCGTCGCCCACCCGGGACACGTGCTCTGACTTCAGCCTCCGCACGCACAGCGGCGGCACCGGAGCGCGCGCCCCGATGCCGCCACACAACTTGCTGCGCGGTTAACGCCTACTGCGCCACGAACGCGCCATCGACCGGCATGTTGATGCCGGTCACGAACGACGCCTCGTCGGTGCACAGATACACCACAGCGTCCGCGACCTCCGAAGGCTCGCCGAGACGACCGATTGGCTCGGTGGCGATCATGCCCTCGAGCGCCGCCTCATCGCCGCCGGTGAAGCGATCGATCATCGGCGTGCGGATGATGCCCGGGCACACCGAGTTGACCCGGATGCCTTCCTTGGCGTAGTCGAGCGCGATCTGCTTCGTCAGGCCGTTCACGCCGTGCTTGGAGGCCGTGTAGGCGGGAATGCCGGCGAACCCCACAAGGCCTGCCACTGACGCGGTGTTGACGATCGCACCACCGCCGCCCTGCTTCAGCATCTGGGCGACCTCGGCCTGGCAGCAGTAGAAGACGCCGGTCAGGTTGATGGCGATTGTCTTGTCCCAGTTCTCGTCGGTGCACTGCACGCAGGGCGCAGGCGCACCCTCGATGCCCGCGTTGTTGTGAGCGCAGTCGAGGCGGCCGTATGTCTCCACCGTCTTGTCCACGAGCTTGATCACGTCATGCTTCTTGGAGACATCGGCCTTCACGAAGACCGCGTCCCCGCCCATGTCCTTGATCATCTTGACGGTCTCTTCACCGCCATCGACCGTGATATCGGAGACAACGACCTTCGCTCCCGCCCGTGCGAACGCGAGCGCGCTCTGACGTCCGATACCCGACGCCGCGCCTGTGACCAGCGCGACCTTTCCGTCCAAGCGTCCCATTGCAGACTCCTTCCCCTAACCTGTCGGCGCGGCCCGTAGCCGGGGACGGGCGCTCGATCACCGACCCTTTTCCTTTCCCAGGTTGGGCGGGGTTCGAAGCACTGCGGGGGTGAGGTCAGGCCAACGGGCGGCTACTTCTTGCGTGCCGCGCCCTTCAGCAGCGAGCCGGTGACGCTCGCGGCGATTGCGGCGGGCACATAGCCCGCCACCAGCCGGTAGACCTCGCTGTCCTTCTCGGGCATCTGGAACCAGAAGCGCGAGCCGATGAGGCTGATCTTGCCCGCGAGTCGCTCGGCGTCCTTGGCGCTCACGTTCTCGCGCGCCAGTACGTCGAGCGCCCCGGTGAGCGAGTCAGCGAGGAGCAGCTCGCTTTCGGCACGGCTGACCGGCGACTCATCCAGCGTGAACGACCGCATCCCGTGCATGCGCCCGACCAGGCGCCACGCGCGCATTCCGCCGAGAAGCCCGGCGCTCATCAGGCCCACCCACAGCGCGCGGTAGAGCGCGGGATCGATCGCGTCCGTCCCGGCAAAGCTGAGGAGCGTGGGTGGCACGAGCAGCGCGAAGAGCACGCTTGCGGCCAGCACAAGGCCGCCACCCGGCGAGCGCAGGAACGAGTGGCGCGACGCCACGAACGCGTGTCCCACCACGTATGTTGCCCCGCCGGCCATCACGGCCACGAGAATGAGCGCTCCGGCCACCCGTCACCTCCAGCAGCTATGTTCGCACGCCGTAGGCTACTTCTCCACATCCTGTGACACAGGTGCTCCCTTGTCGGATTGGAGATGATAGAATTCAGACATCTAAATGCTATACGCGTCAGCGTACGGGATCGGAGGCGCCGCATGCGCATCAAACCATCCACTGCGATCCGTCAGGACTACACCGGGTTCGCTGAGATGTGCCACTCCATTGACGAGCCCGTCGTGCTCACTCGCAACGGTGAGGCCGATCTTGTGGTGATGAGCTACGAGTCATACCAGCGCGCTCAGGCGCGCGTTCGACTGCAGGCGCAGTTGATGGCGGCGGATCGTCAGGTGGAGGACGGTCAACCGCTGCTGGACAGCGTCACAGTTTTCGATCGCGTGAGGTCGCGGCTCGATGCCAGCGAAGCCTAGGCTCCCCGTCCGGCTCACACCCGCTGCCGCCGGCGATCTGGAGGCTGCCTTCGCGTATGTGAGCGAGCGCGACCGGTCGGCCGCCTCTGAGCTACTGCAACGTCTGGAGGAGGCTGTCGGGCGTCTGGCCGACTTCCCGGAGCTGGGCGTGGCGCTGCAGCCCGAGGACTTCGAGCTGCTGAGGCCGGGCGCGCGCTTCATCGTGGTGGAGCCGTATATGATCTTCTACCGTGTAGGCGACCTGGAGATCATCGTGTTGCGCGTGCTGCATTCGCGTCGCGATCACCTGGCGGAGCTCCTCGAGTCGCTGGGCGAGTAGCACCAACATCCTTGGTCTCACCACCAATGGTATTGGTCTCAATGCAGGCGCATCTCTGAATCTCAGACATTCTGCTATACTGAAGTCATCCGATCGTGAGGTGATTCGTATGGCGGAGTACATGCGGGTGGGCAAGCGCGGGACCGTCGTGATCCCGGCGGATACACGTCGCCGTCTGGGACTCGATGAGGGCGAGATGCTCGTGATGGAGGAGACCGCCGCGGGCATCCTCCTCAAACCCGCTCGCGCCTACGAGGTAGAGGTCTACACGCCGGAGCGTTCGGCGGAGTTCCTCCTCAACAACGCCGTCACCGCAGCTGAATACGATGAGGCCGTGGCCGAGGTACGTGCGATGGGTCTGGACCTGGATGCCATCCCCCACCAGCCGCGCCCGGAGGCGTAGGTGGAGCGCGTCTTCCTGGATGCGAACGTGCTGGTCTCCGCGGCGCTGAAGCCGGAGTCGCGGATCGCCTCGCTGTGGGAGCTGCCCGACGTGCGGCTGGTCGCCTCGCCGCATGTCGTGGAGGAGGCGCGCCGCAACGTCACGACGCCGGACGCAGCCGGACGGCTGGAACGGCTGCTGGCCGCGCTCGCTGTGCTGCCCACAGAACCTGCGGACTTCGAGATCGCTGACGACCCCGGTCTGCCCGCCAAGGACCGTCCGGTCCTGCTCGGCGCCATCGTCGCGCGCGCCGACGTGCTGCTCACGGGGGACCTCACGCACTTCGTTTGCTGCATGGGTCGCACCATCGAGGGCGTGCGCATCATGCTGCCCGGCGAGTACCTCCGCTCGCGCTAGTGGGCGACTGCGTGATCACCGGCCACCTACTGCCCGTACTCCCTGTAGATGTCCGGGCTGTGGCCCACGGTGAAATCATAGTCGACGCCATTGATGACGCCGATGTCGCCGTCGTCTTTCCATGCCGTCACGCTGTCGCCTATCCAGAACATGATGTCTGCCATGCCCCATGATGCCCTGGTTAGCGGGTACTTCTTGACGGGCGCCTCAACACCGCCGCTGCCGACGTAACGCCTGTAGTAGCCAACCCTATCCACCCTGACGTAACGCACGCCGTCCTCTATGTAGTACCAGCCCACGTAGTAGTCGTCGGGCGCGGTCTCGAGGTCCACGCCACCTTGCCCCAGCAGCGCGGAGGGTCCTGAGCTGCCGGCGTCGCCGGAAGTCCCGCTACTCGCACTGTCGCCCGCAGCCGACCCGCTCCCGGCATCGCCGCTCGCAGTCCTCTCGGCCGCGCTCACCGCCCAGCCGCCCAGGGTCATGCCCTCGGAGACCCCTATGCCGATGGGATTGGGGCTCACACCGGGCGCCGCCAGACTCTGCGCGCTCATCACCACCTCGGCCATCGCGCCCACCACCTGCAGCTGCCCCTGGCGGTCGTCCTTGTAGACCTGGTTGAGGTCCGCGGTCTGGAACTCGTCGGAGGACACCTTGGAGATGCTGATGTTGCGGGCGGTCGCCTTCTCAAACCCCTTGCGCCCGGCCACGCCCGCGGTCACAAGCGTGGTGACCATGGTGATGATCATGAAACCTATGACCAGGTAATGCATCGTCCGCCCCTGTCAGTACGTCTGTGCCGAGAAGAACTTGCCGTCCAGATAGCCTATAAGCAGATGGTTGCGCGGATAGGCGAAGGCCACGAGCCCTTCGTAGGGTGTATCCAGGCCCTCCAGCAGCGTGCCCTTCTCGGAAAGCATGCCCTCCACGTCGCTTTGGCGCATCCACCTTGAAAGCGAGGTGGGCGAGATGCTCGTGCGCGCCACCTCCTGCGTGAAGGTGACCTGCTCGGTGGCCAGCAGCCGCCCGTCGTAGAAGTGAAGGATGACGCCCTGGTCGGGGTAGATCCACTGCTCGACGCGCAGGTAGTCCTTCTCGCCGGGCGTGCCCGGGCCGTCGGAGAGCCAGTACGCCGGCGGCTCGCCGTAGCGCTCGACGGCGTCGCCCGCGTGCGTGCCGGCGATGTCTTCCGAGTGGATCGCCGCGTCCAGAAGGCCGGTGCCCGCACCGATGCCGGCAGCGACCACGAGCAGCACGAGCCAGACGGGGACGAGGACTTTGAAGATGCGGTAGGGGGACTTGCGAGGGGGTGGCACGGGAGCGCCGCATTGCACGCAGAACCTGGTGCCCACCACCAACGGGCGCCCACAAACCGTGCAGAAACGCTGATCTCCGACCCTACTCAAAACACCCCTCCTCCATTCGAGTATAACGGACGGTCTGGACGTGCTTCCACGGGCGGGGAATACTCACGGCAGGGGTCGTCGAAGGAGCACGAATGGGCCTGGATACCTACGCGTCGCGCTCGCCGGATGACATCGCGCTCACCGAGGAGGACAAGCGCGCGTTCTTCAACGCGGGAGTCGAGTTGTGTGGCGGCATCTTCAGCGGCGGCGATGCGTCGTTCCGCGGCAAGATCTACATCGACGTCATCCTTGAAGTCACCGGTGAGCACCTCATGGCCGAGTGGATACCGCCCGAGACCGTTCGCGAGATGGCGGCCAAGCTCAATGCGGTCACACCCGAGGAACTCGCCGATATCAACGACTACGCACGCACGCGCTACACCGGCTCGCCTACAAACGCAGACGAGATGATGAGCCTGCAGTGCTTCTTCACGATCTGCGCGAACCGCGGACTGGGGCTTATCGGCTGGTTCTGATGCGCGCTACTCCTGCGCGTACAGAGCCCACGCCTCGGCGCACATCGCACCGGAGAACCACGTCCCGGCCGTGGTGAGGCGCCACGACGTGCTGTCATCCGCACGCTCGAGCAGCCCGGCGCCCTCGAACCGCTCGCACAGCGCCAGCGCCTCGCCGCCCAGGCAGTCCGGCTTCACCTCGCCCGCCATCAGCTGCACCACGAGCGGTCGCGCGCGCATCTCGGCGGCCGCGAACGGCCCGCCCCCGGCCAGCGGCGACCCCGCAGCAGGCGACGCATCCGTGTCGCCGGCCACGTACTCTTCCACCTCGGCATGGCGGTAGAAGTAGGGCCCTAAAACGCCGTCGGCAGACGATCCCAGCGCCAGCAGGTCCTCGCCGCGCACCGCGTGGCGCGAGTAGAGGTTGCGGTCCCGCTCGCGCGCGAAGTGCGTGACGTGGTTCTTGCGATACCCCAACGACTCGAGCAGCGCCGCGCCCTCGGCAAGCAGCGCGAAGTCCTCCCGTAGCCGAGCCTCGTCACGATGGCCGAGGCCGTGCATCTCCATGAAGTGCGTGTTGTGCGACCCGGCGTTGAGGTGGTAGAGCGACACGCCATCCACACGCGCCGCGGCCAGCAGCTCGATGTCCTCGGCAAGCATCGCCACACTCTGCCCGGGAAGGCCGTAGAGCAGGTCCGCCGAGACCACCCATCCGCGCTCCAGGCACGCAGCGATACGCGAGAGCACCTCGCTGCGCCGCTCCCGCCGGCCGAGGATCCGCCTCAGCTCGGGCTGTAGCGACTGCACACCCACGTGCACGCGGCTGAACCCGAGCCCTGCCAGCAGCTCGAGGTGCTCGTCGGTCAGCAGCCGCGACGTGGTCTCAAGCGCCCACTCGGTCCGCACATGCGTGCCGAGCGAATCGCGCAGCGCGCTCACGATAGCGGCGAACACCTCGTTTCCCAGCGCGAGCGGCGTGCCGCCTCCGAAGTGCACGGTGGTGACGGGTCGCTCGGCGAGTGAGGGCAGCAACTCCCAGCGCGCGATCTCGCGCAGGAGCATCGCGGCGTAGCGGTCCACGTCCTCGCGCGTGCCGCGCGGCACGATCGTCGCGTGGCAGTCACAGAACGGGCAGCGCGTCTCGCAGAACGGAAGGTGCACGTAGACCGACAGCGGGCCTGCCGGAACGCCGGCGATACGCGCGACGGAGTCCCATGCCGCCTCGGGCCCGTCGGGCAGGCCGCGGGTCGCCCACGTGGGCTGCGGCAGATGTGCGTCGGCGGGGTAGAGCGCGCGAGCGCGGTCCCAGACGTCGCCGACGGCCGTCATTTCTCGGCCCGCCCGTCACCGGAAAACGACTCACCGCCGCTGGCGAAGTACTCCCGGCACACCGCGCACGTCGCACACGCTTTGCCGCACGACATCGTGTACTCGTAGAAGTCGCGCGAGATGGGGGGCACGCTCGTGGCGGTTGCCGGGCCGCCGCCTATCTCGGCCAGATCGAGCGGGGTTCGCCGGACGTAGGCGTCCAGTACGCGCAGGTAGTGCTCGGGGTCGGCAAGCGTCACGCGCCCGTCGAGCTTGAGTTCGTCGTAGAGGCCGTCGAACAGGTCGAGGTGCTGCGGCAGCACCCATGCGCCGGTGAGCGTCAGCCACGGCTCGCGTTCCATCAGGCCTGCACACAGCGACGCCGGCAGGCGGCATCCGGAGTTCATCTCGAAGAAGTGCTGCGTGCGGTAGACGCAGCCCGGCAGGCAGCCTTCGTTCACCATGAGGCGCAACGCCCCGGGCCATGCGGCGCGCAAGGCCCGCAGTGTGGGCAGATCACGCATGGCGCGGTCCGATGGCGTGAGCGAGTCGAAGATGCCCTCGAGGTAGACGACCTGCGCCGGAGTGGACACCTCAAGCAGCGTCGAGCCGGCCAGTCTGAGCTGCGGGAATCGCTCTCGCAGCAACCGCGCCAGCCCCACGTCACACACGACCGCCTCGGACACGCCGTACGCGTTCACAAGCATCCGCAGCTCGGGTTCGATCGCCGCGTACGCCTCGTGCGCCGGCCCGTCGTGCACCACCGGGTTCAGCAGTACGGACTTCTCCACCGCCGACACGCCGAGGAATTCATGCAGGTGCTTGTCGGGCTGCGGCGGGCGCCCTGAGCCGATGGGTGCGTGAGGCATCGGGAAGTACACGCTCGCGGTGTCCGGCGCAACGGTCGCTGCGACACGCTGCCAGAACTCAGCCGGCTGATCGATGTAGGGCACTACCCAGCGCATCAGACCCCCCTGTTCTCGAGCAGCCGCCGCGCGCGGCACCCGCCCGTACACCCCCCGGTCTCACGATGCACGCAGCTTGCACACTCCGCGAAGATGCCGGCGACACAGCCCCCCGCGCCACCAACTTCACCGAGCTCCCCTTCGAACCGCGCGATCAGCTCGCTGCGGGTCGCGTCGTCGTCCAGTGGCACGCGCGCGACCGAAGCCAGCGCGTAGCAGGCGATCGTGTCGCCTTCCGGCAGTACGTCGACGATCGGTCCACAGTGAGTCCCCACACTCGCGATGACGCCTGCGTGTGTCTCGGCAAACCCCCGCGAGAACATGCACGGCGTGATACCGCAATCGTAACCTACGTTAACCCCTTGCGCCTCTGCTCGCGTCACGAACGCCTCGATGCCGGCGCCCACCGCGCGCAGCTCACTCGTGGGAACGTACGCGTTGGCGCCGCCCACGATCGGGTGCGCCACCCCGATGCGGACGCGGCGGCGCAGGCCGAAACGCTCGATCCACTCCAGCAAGAAGCCCGGATCGCTGTCTGCCGAGACAAACGTCAGGCCCACCTCCACACGCCTTCCCAACGTCTCGCACAACCGCTCCTGCGCGGCGACGAGCGCGTCGTCGTCGATGCCGGGCCTCGCGGCGTTGAGGTAGACCGTCACCTCTCCGACGGGCAGCGACGCGAGGTATGCGAGCGCGTCATCGGGTACCGGGCCGCCCGTCATCACCGTGAGCATGAAGCCGCGGTCGCGCGCGCGCTGCGCGAGCTCGGCGAACCGCGGGTGCAGTGTGGGCTCGCCGCCAAGCAGCCGGGCATCCAGCACCGCAGAGCGCTCGAGGAAGTCCAGCGCGCACTCGAACGTCCCGGGTCCCATGTCGAGCAGACCGTGCGCGCGCTCCTCGGCCGCGAAGCAGAACGCACAATCTCGCTCACACCGGCGGGTAATGGAGAGGTTGGCCACCTCACTCCACCTTCGCCCATGTGCTGAGGCGGTCGTCGGCGTTGTGCGCGAGTCCCCTGGCGGCCATCTCGTTGACCAGCAGCGCGGCGGCCTCCTCGGTGGCACCGACGCTCAGCAATAGCCGGCTGGCTGTGATGAGGCGGATCGCCTGGCATCGCTCGTCGTATTCGCGGCTGCAGCCCGGCGGCGTCTGCTCCACATGGCAGCCGCCCGCGCACGTGTAATAGCAGAAGCAGCGCTCACAACGCCGTTTGCGCGCCAACTTCTTGTCGGCCGCCGCGATCCGGCGCGAATCGACATGCACCTCGCCCCCGTCGTCCACGCGCCCGAACGACAGGTCGAGACCGCGCGAGAGCCAGCGTTCCGGCTCGAGGTAGCAGCCGGTTATCGCGCCGTCCGGCCACAGCATGAGTGCGCCGGTGCCGAGCGGACACGACGTCGAGCGCGGCCCCTCGAGTTCGGACGGTCCGTGCACCACGCGCACGCCGTGCTCGGCAGCCACCGTTCCGGCCTGCATGAAGTTGAGCGCGAACTCGAACGGGTCCGGAGCGTGCACTCCGGCCTCGCTCGCACCGGGTGTCTCGGCAAGCGTTTCGAACGCCAGCAGGCCGATGTCGAACTCGCTGCAGAACTTCTCGGCCAGACGCGGCATCTCGCCCACCGAGCGGTCCGTCACACACATCCGGATGCACAGCTCGCACGGATAGCGCCCCAGCCGGCGGATCGTCTCGGCGACCTCCGCGTACGTCCCGCGACCGTCGCGATGCCGGCGCAGCCCGTCGTGCAGCTCCTCGTCCCCGTCCAGCGACACGGTCACGGAATCGATCTCATTGCCGAGGAACGCCACCGCGTCGGGTCCGCAGACGCCGTTGGTGGTGAGCTCGAACCACGGCGTGATGTGCGCTTTCGCGCAGACGCGGCGTGTATAGGCGACGATCGCCTCCACCGAGCGGCGCGCCACGAGCGGTTCTCCGCCGAAGAAGTGCACGCGCATCACGGGCTCACCTGCGCGCTTGGTCTGGGCGAGGACGCGGTCGATGAGCGGGTAGGCCAGCCGCGGATCGAGCACGGTGAGCGGCGCGTCGGGCGAGCCGAAGTCGCAGTGCACGCAGCGTATGTTGCACGCCCGCGTGGGCATAATGACGAGCTTGCCAACCTCCGGCCGACTGCGGTCCGGGGTGTCTTCTGCGGGGATCGTGAGCTCCTGCCACAGGTCGAGCGCGTCCAGCGAGGGCGCCACGTGCCCCGGCTCGCTGCACTCGGCAAGCCCGCCGAGCGCCGTGTGGTTGATGATCGCCACACTCCACGTCCCCGGCGCGAACACGAGCCAGCGGTCCTCGAGCGGCACCACGTATATCTGGTTGCGATCGACTTCCGGGGTCGCACCGCTCACGCGAACGCCACCTCCCCCGCCAGGAGTCGCTGCACCCGACAGCGGAAGGTGTCGTGCAGCCGCACGGCGCCGCTCGCGGACCCGTCGAGCGCGCACACCTCGGGACACCCGCGGGAGCATGCGTGCGCGAGGCCGCAGCCCGCGCACTCGTCGGGGACGACGCCGCAGGTCGCGGCCAGCGAGGCGATCCGCGCGGCGTCGAGCTCGAAGCGCCCGGACTCCCCGACGCCTCCCACGCGGACGCCGCGGCGAAGCGCGCCCCCGGCCCGCGACTCCACGAAGCACGCCGTGGCGAAGTCGCCGGGCGCGAGGTTGATCACGTTGCGCAGCACGTTGCAGTAGGGGCCGTGCGGCTCGTCCGGGCGCAGCAGCGACGTCGTCACTGGGACGCCGTGCGCATCGGCGCAGCGACGCGCTTCGAAGAAGCCTTCGGCGAAAGCCCCGGCATCGTCCGCACGCAGCCCGATGGCGCTGGCACCGCCGGCATACACCGGCTCCAGCCGCACTTCGGCAGGCCCGAGCACGCCGATCGCGTACTCCACGACCTCACGCTGACGCCGCAGGGTGTCCGGCGTGATGGTCGCGCGCACGTGGAAGTGCGCGCCGCTCTCCCGCAGGATCTCCGCGGTTCGCTCCACGACCGCCGACGTCGGTCCGCCACCCCGGCGGGGACGCTGCGCGTCCTGCACCTCGGGAGGGCCGTCGCACGACAGGCCGATGAGGTCGATCTCGGCAGCGGCCCATCGCACGCTCGCTTCCGGCAGGACGCCGTTGGTGGCGACGTAGGTGCTGAGCGGGACGCCGCTTGCGGCGGCACGTTCGCGCACGATGCCGAGCACGCGTGCGGCATCCGCGACGTCCAGCAGCGGCTCACCGCCGCCGTGCAGGACGAGCGTCATCGCCGTGCCCCGCCCGGCGCACGACGTCGCGACGATATCAGCGGCATCGGCGACGACCTCACCCGAGAGCGCGGTCGACGGTTCCGCCGAGGGTCCCGAATGGCAGTATGTGCACGCCAGGTTGCACTGGTTGCCGAGGAAGAGCGTCAGGCACTCGGGGTGGAACGCGACGGCGCTCATCGCCCCACCGCCTTGCCGGCCAGCGGCTCGAAGCCGACCCAATCCCCGTCGCTCTCGAGATCGAGCGGCAGCTGCCGCGTGACGCGGACCGCCGACCAACTCGCGGGCTTCTCGGCGTAACGCGCCTCCCACTCCGACGGCCGCACGTACTCCACCTCGCTGTCGCGGAAGAGCGCGACGCTCGTGGCGCGTCCATCGCCGTCGGGCTCCTCTTCCGGCCGCAGCGTCAGCGGCGAGAGCAGGCGACGGCGTCCGCGGATCTGGCGCGCCTTGTTGCGCAGCGCACAGTCGTTGACCGCCAGCGGGATGCCCTGCTCGGCCACGCGCTCGAGCACGCTCAGCGTCACGTCCGCGCTGCGCGGGTCGGTCCCGCAGCGATGTCCGTCGGGCATCTCCACGTCCACTCGCGCGCCGGTCATCTCGGCCGAGTTCGTCCCCGCCTCGTGCACCAATTCGTGCAGGTTGAGGTAGCGAACACCCGTCTCGGCCCATCTGCCGAGCGACCCCAGCAGCTCATCGCGCTGCGCGGGCACGGCAGGCACCTCCACCGCGACCGCCGGCAGCACCGCGGCGGCCTCGGCCAGCATGCGCTCGACATGCGCGTCGGCGTAGCCGGTGGCGGCGACGTTGAAGCGAAGTTCGTCCAGGCCCGCCTCGGCCAGCAGGCGCAGCAACTCCGAGGTGAGCAGGGTGCCGTTCGTGTACGCCCACAGATAGAGGTTTGGCACCGCATCGCGCAGCGCGCGGACCCACTCGACGAGCACGTCGGGCTCGAGCAGGGGCTCGCCGCCGGAGAAGCTCACGCCGGTCACGCCGGTCGCCGCATACCTCGCGGCGAGCGTCCCGGCGTCCGCGCCCATCGCGGAGTGCGGCGGCGCGGGTCGCGTGTCGTGCGGGCTCAGGCAGAACTCGCACGAGAGGTTGCAGCGCGGCGTCATGAAGACGCAGTCCCAGGTGCCGTTCTTGCATGCGACGCACCCGGGCGACAATCCGCCGAGACGTACGGTCTCTCCCGCGTCCTCCACGATCGCGGCGGGCACCGCGAGCGACGCCGCGTCCACCTGGGCGGCCCAGGCCGCCGCCGTCATCGCGCGCTCGGGTCCCCGGGCTGCGAACGCCGCCGCGGCTTCCCGGGCGGCGGCAAGACCGGCAGGCAGCTGCGCGCGCATCACGCCTCGACTCCCCGGCAGCGCATCTCGCCGGCGTCCGACGCACCCGGGCCAGCGCCGTCGAGCGCGGCTTCGAGCATGTCGACCACGAGCGCCCGGGTGATCTCGCAACGCCCCGAGGACTCGCCCGCGGCTCGCCCGCTGTCGATCGCCTTGGCCGCACAATCGCCGGCGCATGCGAACACGCAGAAGCACTCGGCGCACGCCTCACGCCGCCGGGCGGCGCCATCGCGGATCGCGGCGATACGGCCCGCGTCCGCTTCGATTTCCGAACCGTCGGGCGCGACGTGCCCGTAGAAGAACTCCGTCGCGAGCGGATCGTCCGGGTGCAGGACTTCATAGCAGCAGGTGAGGTCACCGTCCGGCGTCACTCCGAACGTCGGACTGGGGTAGGAGCAGAACGCCGGCGAGATGCCGGAGGGTCTGGCGCCGGAGTACGTGAGTTGCCGGTCGTAGCGGCGCGCGACCGCGCTCGCCTCGCGAAATGCCGCGACGAACGCCGCTGGCTCGGGCGCCTCCAGATGCGAATCGCTCGCACGACCACGCGAGTAGAGTGGTTCGGCGCGTATGACCTGCGCTTTTGTGTTCTCACAAAGGTACTCGACACTCCCGGCAAGCAACGGCAGCGACTCCGCGGTCACCGTCATCCTCACCGAGTACGCGAGCCCGTTCTCGTCGAAGATGCGCGCGGAGCGCAGGATCGTCTCGAGCGAGGGGCCGCCACCCGGCGTGATCCGGGAGCGGTCGTGGACTTCGGGCAGCCCGTCTACGGAGAGCGTGGCACTGCGCATGTGTTGCGCGATGTAGGCGGCGCGAGACTCCGGATAGAAGCCGTTCGTGCCGATGTTCATCACCACGTTCACGCCCGCCTCGGCGGCCAGCGCTTCGATGAACTCGACCGCACGCTCGAAAAGCGGCCAGCACGCGCCCACGTCGCCCCCGTGGAACGCTACTCCCAAATCGCGCCCGAGACGCGCCGCGTTCTCCAGCGCGAAGCGCACGGCGGCCTCAAGTACCGGCCAGTCGATGTCGCGTCCGGCGCCACCCTCGCAGTAGCAGTAGGTGCAGCGAAGCGTGCACTTGTGGGAGAGGAAGAGTGTGACGGCGGTCGGCTCGAACGTCTCCGGCCATTTGGGGTCGAGCTTCCTGCGGGCCTTGGGCGAGATGGCCGTCACTGCAGCAAGCAGCTCGGGTTCTACTCCGATCTCGCGCGCGGCCTGCGTGTCGCCGTCCAGCGCCGCACGGAAGCGCCCGGCGTAAGCGCGGTTGACCTCCATGACAAGACCCTGCAGCGGAGCGTAGAGCAACGGTGGCCCGGAGTCGCGTTCGATGAGGAAGGTCGTATCGCCGAGCGACTGCCAGGAGATGCTCATACCGCCTCCGTCGGTGGCGTCGCCAATTCTAGCTGGGATACCAGTAGTGACTGCCGCCGCTACTCACGGAGTCGCAGGTGCAATTCCCCACGCAGCTGCAGACCGCCTCGCAGGTGCAAACGGAGTCGCATGCGCACCCGCCTACCGTGGTGCTCTCCTCGTCGCTCGGCTCTTCCTCTTCGGGCTCTTCTTCCTCGAAGGGGGCCTCTTCCTCAACGGGCTCGGCGGGTTCCTCGACGTCGATCTCTGCGGGAGCTTCATCGGCATCGTCGCTTGAGGTGGTCACGCACCCACCCAGCACGCCTGCCGCTGCGGCCGCGCCAACACCGGCCACCGTCGCTTTCACAAACTTGCGCCGATCCATCTTCGACCCGCCGGGGGCATCGATCTGAGCGATGCGAAACACCTTCGGTTCTTCAGAGTCGCGAGTGACGTCCTTGGGATCCCCGTCCATGGTTCCTCCAACCATGCTGCCGGGCACGATCGAGGTGGCACGTCCACCGGTGCCCCTCAGCTTCCGGCCAGACTGATACTGCGACTATACCACCGTGTGGCAGCCGGGAACCCTGTGGCGCTCGGTGGCACATCTGCACTGGAAGCTCATCCCCGGTACTCTGCTACCCCGCAGCTTCCTTCTCGGCAGCGCCCTGCTGAAGGAGCTCGGCCACGCGCACGGCCACCGAAGCGGGAACGTGCTTGGCCACCAGATTGAACGCCTCGGTGCGCGTCTTGGGCAGCTGCGCCGAGAAGCGGGCACCCGCGAGGAGCAGCTGGGGCTTCAGGAACTCGATGTCACGCGGCGACAGAGGCGCCTTGCCGAGCGTCAGCAGCACGTCGTTGAGCGAGTTCGCAAGCGGCAGCAGTCCTCTCGCACGCTCGGCAGCCGGCTCCACCGCCCGCTGCGCCGCGGGTCGCCAGCCGGGATCGCGAGCATTCCAGATACGCATGCCTACGAGCAGGCCTGCAAGTGTCAGTACGATCCACAGCGTCAGATAGAGCCCGGAACTGAATCCCTCGGGCAGGGCGAACGCGTTTACGATCGCATCGGGAATCTGGCCGCCGAGAGCACCGGTGAAAGCGTCGAGGCCTGTCATCTGCAGCGGCAGGGTCAGGAACGTGAGTCCCAGTCCGACAAGCATGTAGACACCCACCTTGGTGCGCAGGAACGAGTCTTTCGGCGCGATGATCGCGTGGCCGATGAGATAGCCCGTTGCTGCCGAGGCGAGAACCGCCGCGATGAGTGCAAAGCTCATAATGCCTCCTGAACCATAATGGTCGCACCACCTGTGGCAGCCGTCGAGTGCAGGTGTCACAGATGCGTATCGGGAACATATCCTCGTGACGGGGGCATACCGCCCCGTGAGACGTGTTGCGGAGGATGCGATGAGCGATCGAAGGACCTGGGTCATAGCGGTGCTGATCATCGGGCTGATGTTGGTGATCACCGGTTGCAGCGGCGATAAGAGCGTCCCTGTGGTCGTAGGACCCACGCTCACCGAACCCGAGCCCACTGAGCCCGAGGTTGGCGATCCCGAACCCGTGCCGCTCTCCGGACTTGCGATCGCCCTCGAGCCGTTGCTCGACGGCTTCGAGCAGCCGCTCTTCATCACGAGCGCGAAAGACGGGAGCGGTCGACTCTTCGTGCTCGAGAAGGGCGGCCTGGCGTGGGTGGTCGAGAACGGGGAACGCACGAATGTCTTCCTCGACCTCACCGACTCCGTGAGCACCGACAGCGAGCGCGGGCTTCTCGGCATGGCGTTCGCGCCGGACTTCGACGAGAGCAAGATCGTCTACGTGAACTACACGGACCTGTCGGGTACGACCACCATCTCGCGCTTCTTCGTGAACGGCAACGATGTCGACCGGGACAGCGAGCAGAAGCTGCTCACGATCGAGCAGCCCTATGCGAACCACAACGGCGGCATGATCGCGTTCGGGCCGGACGATGACCTCTACATCGGCATGGGCGATGGCGGTTCGGGTGGTGACCCGCAGGGCAACGGGCAGAACACCGGCACGCTCCTCGGCGCGATGCTCAGGCTCAACGTCATGCGCGACGCCACCGAGACGCGCGACACCGAGTACGGCATCCCTGCAGGCAACCCCTTCGCTGACACGGACGGTGCCCGCGCCGAGATCTGGGCGTACGGGCTACGCAACCCCTGGCGGTTCTCGTTCGACCGAAAGACCGGCGACCTGTGGATTGGCGACGTTGGCCAGAACAAGTGGGAGGAGATCGACTTCCAGCCGGCCGGCTCCACCGGTGGCGAGAACTACGGCTGGAACCGTTACGAGGCCACGCACCCCTACCCGCCGGAGAGCCAGGCAGCTGAAGGCGACTTCACCGCCCCGGTCATCGAGTACGACCGAGATGCGGGACAGTCGGTGACAGGCGGCTACGTGTACCGCGGCTCGAAGTACCCGGACATGTGGGGCACCTACTTCTACGGCGACTTCAGCTCGGGCAGCCTGTGGGCGGCACGCCGGAGTGCCGACGGCCTCATGGAGACCAGGCTGATGCTCGACACGGGATTCTCGCTGGTGAGCTTCGGTGAGGACGATGACGGCGAACTCTACGTCGTCGACTTCGGCGGCACGGTGTACAAGCTGGTCGCGAAGTGATACGACGGGGCCCCCGATCGACCGGGGGCCCCGCTTCAACGCATGTGCTCTCCCTGGCTCCTACGGACCAGGTGTCAGATGCGGCGCCGTCACGCTCAGCGCCATGTAGTACTCACCACTGGCACCGGGGGCCGTCCCCAGCACCGTGATGCTCGTGCCCGTGACCGGCACGATCACGCTACCGGTCGGGTTGGCCGCACTCCAATACGAGTTGGAGTCATCGAAGGTCGGCACGGCAGCGAGGCTGGGGATCACCGAGAGCCTGCTGTTCCAATGCAGGTCGCAGCCTTCCGTGGCCTCCAGTCCGAAGGTCGCATCCAGCGTCTGCACGCGGTTGCGCCACACCTTCTTGTCCGGCCGGATGAGCGGATCGGGATGCGCATCCACCGGCAACGCGAAGCCATAGCCGGGGTGTGCGCTGGTGTTGTTGTCGCTCTGCGAGTCATCGCAGTACCACACGAGCAGCCCGTCCTGGTACGCGAAGTGTTCGACCAGGTTGATCGCCTGGTCCTTGCCCTTCTGGAAGCCGAAGTTGTACGCGTTGGCGAGCGTGGCGTCATATCCCCAGTACTGCCTGTACTCGGCGATGTAGTAGTTGGGGTAGTAGCCGCTCTCAAAACCCGTCGTACGCTTGAAACCGTCGTAAGTCCAGCCGGTCTCCTCCTCGGCACCATCGACCGTGCCGCCAGCGATGGATACGTTGTCCACCATGAAGCCGGGCTCGGTCAGCGCACCGTCGGTCCAGTATCGGAAGCCCACGAAGACGGTATCGCCGTCATACGCCGAGAGATCCGCCGTCAGCTTGGTCCACTTGCGCGTGCTGCCCGTGATGCCGAAACCGAAGTTCTGGCCGTTGGGATCGGTGTCGGTGGAGAGGTTGGTGGGCACACTCTGCCAGGTGAGGCCACCGTTGTTGGACACCACCACGTACGCGTAGTCCCAGTTGGACTCGATCTCGTAGTAGACCATCGCCTCGAGCGTCGCCCCTACAGGAAGCGTCGCCTCCTTGTACATAACGTTGTCCAGGTCGTCGCCCGAACCGCTCCACCAGAAGTACTCGCCGTCATACGGGTCACCGATGTCCTCTTCGACGAGCTTGTCGGGCAAGTTCACGATGATCGCCTGCGGCCTGGTGGTCTGGGCCTCAGAAGGACCGATGGTGAGCTCGGTGGTCTTCCCGGACTCGACGATCTCGTAGTCGAGCCAGCCAAGGTTCAACTTCTCCCACGGGCCCTGATGGCCCGGCATCGAGCCGATATCGTAGTCGTTGTCAGATAGCCAGGATCCACTCGACATCAACGTCCAGAAGCCGGTGGCGTTCTCGCCGGCGCCGGAGGTGTCGTAGAGGTCCGGGATGCCCAGGTCGTGCGTGAACTCGTGCGTGAACACGCCCACGCCGCCGTTCTCGGGCTGGATCGTGTAGTCGCCCACCCAGTAGCTGCTGTCGCCTATCCGCACACCGCCGAGGAGGTTCTCCTGCGGCTCTTCATCAGGGTCGTCGTCATCGGGCACCGTAGGCCCAACGTCGCCGATCAGACCGTAGTACGCATACCAGCTGTGGCTCCAGATAGCGTCGTCACCCAGCGCGCCGCCGCCGGCCTCGTTGCCCTCGCCGGAGTGCAGTGACTGGAAGTGGTCGATGTAGCCGTCAGGCTCGTCGAAGTCACCATCGTGGTCGTAGTCATACCGGTCCCACACGTCGAAGTCGGCGAGGTACGCGTCGATCTCCTCGGCCGAGGCGCCCGCCTCGACCTGCATCTCGTACCAACCGTTGAGCGAATCGGTGAGGAACTGCCAGACGTGATCAGCATCCCCTGGACCGGGATCGCCGTCATCGTAGTCTGCGGCTTGTCCGGGACACGAGACCCACTCGGTCACATCGCCTGTGACGGTGTAGGCACCACTCGACTGCTCCAGGAAGTACTCGCGCATCGAGTTCTGTCCTTCGGCGAAGAGTAACTCCAGGTAGTACTCCTGGCTGAAGTCCTCCACCCAGATGGTGGAGTTGTCCACCTCACGATCGGGTTCCAGGATCGAGTTGTGCGGGTAGTCCGCGAACTCGCCGGGGACCGTCCACACGTTGTCTTCGCCCTCGAGTCCCAGCGGTACGAACACGCCCGGCTCCACCTCGTAGGTGGGGCCCTGGGCCTTGCCCTTCAGGACGGCCTCCAGTGCCTTCTTCTTGAGGTCGGCCTGCTTGTCACCCAGCGGGTGTGAGCGCTTGTCGCTCTTGTTCGCCCAGCTCGCCTTGTCGGTGACGTCCCTTGCAGCGATCCCCAGCGCGGTCGCCGGCACCAGTAGCGAGATGACCGCCACCAGTGCGATGAAACGCCTCATGCCTCCTCGCATACGCCCCTCCCGAGTGTCGAGCGCCGCTGCCAGCCAGCAACGGCGCACCCCTTCGAACTCCAGACCTCATTTGCGAGTACTCAGGAAGTACCCGAACGTGGAGGGGGGCATGCGGGCACGGCGCAAGGCTGTGCGAACCTGAAGAGCCTGTACGACCGAGCGGCAAGACCTGCGGGAATGGCGCCTAAGGGACTACTTGCCGAGATACGCCCTCTTGAGCTGCTCGTTCTCGAGGAGCTCCTGGGCGGCGCCCTCCATGACGACGCTGCCGTTCTGCAGCACGTAGCCGCGATCGGCGATCGAGAGAGCCGCGTTAGCGTTCTGCTCGACGACGAAGATCGAGACGCCTTGCTTGTTGATCTCGGCGATGATGTCGAACGACTTGTCGACGAGTGCGGGAGCAAGACCCATCGAGGGCTCGTCCATGATGATCAGGCGGGGGCGGCTCATGAGTGCGCGTCCGAACGCCACCATCTGCTGCTCGCCACCGGAGAGCGTGCCGGCGCGCTGGTTGCGGCGCTCGAGCACGCGCGGGTACAGATCGAAGACCTTCTGCAGGTCCTCGGCGACGCCGTCGGCGTCCTTGCGTGTGTAGGCGCCCATCTCGAGGTTCTCCTGCACCGTCAGATGCGGGAACAGACGGCGGTTCTCGGGGACCGTGGCGATGCCGCGCTTGATCCGCTCGGCAGTACGCAGGCCCGTGATGTCCTCACCGTCGAAGAAGACCTTGCCTGTGGTCGGCTTGACGATGCCGAGGATCGTCTTCATCGTCGTGGACTTGCCCGACGCGTTGCCGCCGAGCAGACACACGATCTCGCCCGGATAGACTTTGTAGTTGACGTCCTTGAGAACGGGGATGCGTCCGTAGTGCGTGTGGACTCCCTTGAACTCAAGAAGCGGTGCGCGCTCCTCGCTTGCCAAGATATGCCTCCACAACGGCCGGGTCGTTGGCCACTTCGTCCGGCGTCCCTTCGGCGATCTTCTCGCCGTGATCCATCGCGATGACGCGATCGGACGCTCCCATGATGACTTTCATATCGTGCTCGATCATGAGGATGGTGTACCCCATGTCGCGCAGGTCGCGGATCTGCTGCATGACCTCCATGGTCTCAGCGGGGTTCATGCCGGCCACCGGCTCGTCCAGCAGCAACACGAGCGGCTCGGCAGCAAGCGCCCGGGCGATCTCAAGACGGCGGCGGTTCGCGTAGGACAGCGACATCGCCACCTGGTTGTGACGGCTCTCGGGGAAGCGGCCCGGGAACAGCGCGAGGATCTCCTTCGCGCGTGCCACCGACTCGGCCTCTTCCCTGCGCATCCTGGGCGTATGCAGCAGACAGTCGATGACGCCCGCCTTTGTGCGGCCGTGCATGCCGACGAGAACGTTCTCGAGGATGCTCATGTTGCCGAACAGACGCAGCATCTGGAACGTCCGCGAGACGCCGCGCTCGTAGATCTGGCCGGGCTTGAGTCCGGCGATCGACTCGTTCTTGAGCAGCACGTCACCTGAGTCCGGCTCGTACAGACCGGTGATGAGGTTGAACGTCGTCGTCTTGCCGCTACCGTTCGGGCCGATGAGCGAGACGATCTCGCCCTTGTGAAGCTGGAACGAGAGGTCATTGACGGCCTTCAGTCCCGCGAAGGCCTTGGTGATGTTGCGGATGTCGAGAATGACTTCAGACATCGCTTACGCCTCCAGGTCCTGCTGGCCCTCTTCGAAATCGAAGAGGTGCTGGCGGGTCTGCTCCTGCTCGCGCGGGTCATCGGCGTGAGTCTCCCGGCGCCAGAGCTGGTTGGGCAACAGACCCTCGGGTCTGAAGATGACCATCACGACGATGACGACCCCGAAGATGAGCATTCTGTATCGGTCGAAGTCGGTCTGCAGGGCAGTCTGCACGCCGGGCAGGAAGTCCGAGCCGAGCGCACCGGGTAGCCACTTGGTGAACGTCTGGCGGATGAACTCGGGAGTCGCGTCGAGCACGATCGCGCCGACGATGGCTCCGGGGATGCTGCCCATGCCGCCGAGGACGACCATGCAGACGACTATCGTGGACTGCATGAACAGGAAGTAGGTCGGGTTGATGAACTGCTGGTAGTAGGCGAAGATCGCGCCCGCAATGCCGGCGATGCCGGAGCTGAGCACGACCGCAAGCAGCTTCACCCGCGTGGGACGCACGCCCGAGTGATGCGAGGCGATCTCGTCCTCGCGCAGGGCGTTCCATGCACGGCCGATGCGCGAGTTCTTGAGGTTGTTGAGCAGCCACACGATGATGATGACTGCGACCAGCAGCACGTAGAAGAACTCGGCAGGCTTATCCACCACCCACCCGAACAGGTTGGGCGGGTAGATGCCCGGGATGCCGCCGGGTCCGTTGGTCACGCTCTCCCAGTTGTTGAACGTCATACGGGTGATCTCGCCGAACGCCAGCGTGACGATAGCGAGGTAGTCTCCCCGCAATCGCAGCGTGGGCAACCCGATCACGAAGCCGAACAGCATCGAGAGCGCCGCCGCGACGATGATGATCACCCAGAAGTTCCAGTGCATCCCCAGTCGCGGCGATGACAGGATCGCCGTGGAGTAGGCGCCCACCGCGAAGAACGCGACGTAGCCCAGGTGCAGCAGGCCGGTCTCGCCAAGCACGAGGTTGAGTCCCACTGCGAGCAGCACGTACACGAGTGTCCTCGTGCCGACGCGCAGCCACAGCGTATCGATGATGCCGACGCGTTCCAGCTGGGGGAAGGCGATCGCCAGAGCGAGCGCCGCCACGATATAGACCCAGCGCGGGATACGGCCGAAGGATTCGCGGACTGCCGAGAAGGTCTTTGCCATGAGCTACACCTTCTCCTGGATGTTCTCGCCGAGGATGCCTGACGGCCTGAACATCAGGATGGCCATCAGCACCACGAACGAGATGACGTGCTGCCACTTTGACGAGAACTGAACGTCGGCGTTCATGAAGAACACGACGGACAGCACGAGGAACACGATGTTACCCGCCATCAGCCGGAGCGCATGTTTCGCCGAGACGTGCACGAGCGCATCGGTTCTCTCGGACAGCAGTGTCTTGACGGCCACATAGGGCGCAAGCCGGTACACGTTCCTGAGGCGCGACTCATACTCCGGCGTGCGGAACTCGTCGGCGATGTGATCGACGCGCTTCTTGGGCGCCACGACGAGCTGCACGTAGAGTCCGAGCGCGAGCCCCGCGACGAACAGCCACGCCAGCAGGCCCAGCGTCAAACCGACGCCCCAGTTCTCGGCGAGGCCGAGAATGAGCGAGCCGACGACGGCGCCGGGGATGTTGCCGATGCCGCCCAGGACGGCGGCGGTGAACGCCTTCAGGCCGTAGAGGAAACCGGTGTCGTAGGTCAGCGAGCCGTAGTACATGGCGACGATGAAGCCGCCGACGGCCGCGAGCGCTGAGCCGATGACGAAGGTGAACGAGATGGTGAAGTTGGTCTCGATGCCCATCATCTCGGCGGCTTCGCGGTCCTGCGAGGTGGCCCGCATAGCCTTGCCGATGCGCGTGCCCTTCACGATCCAGGTGAGCAGGCCCATCAGCAGCAGCGAGACGCCGATGATGACGAGCTGCAGGATGCGGATGCGCGCGCCGCCCACCTCGATGAAGCCGGTGGGGACGATAGCCGTGGGCATGATGACCGGTTCGGGGCCGAAGATCACGATAAGCAGGTTCTGCAGCACGATCGAGGTACCGATCGCCGACAGAAGCGGGATGATCCTGGACCTCCCGCGCAGCGGGCGGTAGGCGATGCGCTCGATGAGCCAGCCGAGGAGCGATGTGATCACCAGCGACACGAAGAGTGCGAGCGCGAAGTACGCGACCTTGAGCCACAGCGGGGTGGACGCATCGACGCCGATCCAGATCAACGTGCTCGCTGCGATGTATCCGCCTACGGTGAATACCTCACCGTGCGCGAAGTTGATCAACTGCAAGACGCCGTAGACCATCGTGTAGCCGAGGGCGATCAACGCGTAGATCATGCCGACGGTGATACCTGAGACCGTCAGGCTGAACACATGCTCGAGACTCATTGCGCCCTTCCTATCACTGCGCCCGGTGCGACCCCTCCACCCGCGGCACTGGGTGCATACACTCTACCAGAGCACACACAAGAAATAACGCGGGGCCGGGCGGTCGCCCGGCCCCGCATGCATACCAGAATCACTCGTGGTTACTTGAGGTAGGTCCAAGTGCCACCGGTGAACTCGAAACGCGGGATCAGCGAGGTTCCGCCGCCGCCGGGCACCGACACATCGCCCTTGGCGTCAAACGTCAGCGTCCCCTGGATACCCTCGATCTCGACCGTACGCAGCGCCGCGATGATATCGGCACCATCGGTCGAACCGGCCTGCTGGATCGCGGCCACGATGGCTGCAAGGCCGTCGTAGTTGTTCTCGGCGTAGGGGCCGGCGTCCTTGCCGGTCGCCAGCTTGAACTTCGAAGCGAACGACGCGTAGCCGGGCATACCCTCCTGCGCGAAACCACCGAAGGTGCACAGCGCGCCCTCGACGTTCGCGGCTCCACCGGCCTCGTCGGCGATCTCGTCGGACTTGATGCCGTCGCCACCCATGAAGATGGCATCCACGCCCTGCTCGGTCAGCTGCTTGAAGAGCAGGCCGGCCTCGCGGTGGTAGCCGGTGAAGATGACGGCGTCAGGGCCGAAGGCCTTCATGTTGTTGACCTGGGCCGAGAAGTCCGTGTCGCCTTCCTGGCATTCCTGGCGATTGACTTCCGCGCCGCCCTCTTCGAGTGCTGCCGCAACGATGTTGCCCAGACCCACGGCGTAGTCGCCGCGGTCGTCCATGACGACTACCTTCTTGGCGCCAAGCTCGATGGCCCACTCGGCCAGAGCCTGACCCTGCAGGTCGTCACGTAGGCAGGTGCGGAAGAAGTTGGTGAAATCCGCTTCCGTCAGGTCGGGGTTGGTGGCCGACCCGGAGATCACGGGGATGTTCGCGGCCTTGTAGATGGGCAGCGATGCGTTCGTGTTGCCGGACGTCAGGCAACCGACGACCGCGACTACACCCTCATCGACAAGCTGCTGGGCGACGATCGGGGCCTCAGCGGGCTCACCTTTGTCGTCCTTGATGATGAGTTCGATCTCATAGACGGTACCGTCGACCTCGAACCCCGAGAGGTCCTCGGCGGCTATCTTCGCGGCCTCAGCGGCAGCGAAACCGTAGTCGGCAAGACCTCCAGTGAGCGAAGTGTGGACACCGATCTTGATCGTCTCAGTGGTAGCGGCGGTTTCTCCGCCCGTCTCCTCTTCGTCGGTCTCCTCGCCATTGCTGCAGCCGGCCAGCCCGAACATGCTGAGCGCCAGCGCCGTGGCAAGCACGATCGCGAGAACCTTCTTAGTACGCTCGTGCCACATACGCCTACCTCCTCCGAATTGCTAGCCCATGACGGCTAATTGAGGGCCGATTATACAGCAAGGGCCATCGGAGATTCCACTTGTATGCATTTGACAAAGAATGGAAGGCTCGGCGAACCACAGAATGGGCGAACGCGAGGGCGCCGATCAGCGCCAGATCTTGTCCACGTACGGCGAGGTGAACAGCCGCAGCGTCGCGCTGTAGTCGGGCACAAAGCGCAGCGTGTCGCCGATGCGCGGCGGCGCGAGCATCGCGTCCACGTCCAGCACGAGGTGGTCGCTCGAGGCGCCCAGTACCTCCACGCCTGCGTCCAGCGGGCGCAGCCCCTCAGGCGACGCATCCTGACGACCGATCGCGCAGATAGCGCGCAGGCGTTCTCCGCGGTCCTCGAAGACCGGCCTTCCGCCGAAGGCATCCTGCGCACTGGTACCGCGCGGCTTGCTCGGCTTGCGCATGACCTCGATGACGGGCGCCCCGGCGACGATCGCGTCGGTGTGAAGGCCGAGGATGGGGTCGCGCGTCACGGTGCTCACACCCAGAAGGATGCTCTCGCCGATACGCAGGCCATCGACACGCTCGGGCAGGATCCCGTCGACGAGTGCGTCCAGTGAGCTCGACATCCCGCCGCTTATATAGAGTGTGCGCCCGATACGCGCTTCTGCAGACTGCGTAAGCGCGAGAAGCGCACCGAGGTTGGCCGCGTCCGGCACGATCGCGCCGTAGCACGTCAGGCTGACGCCGAGGCCATACAGGTCGATGTGCGACATGCACTCGACGGCATCCACGAACGCCGGCAGCGCATCGGGCATCATGCCCTCTCGGAGATCCCCGAGGTCCACCATCGCCACGACGGCGTGCCTCTTGCCGAGACGACCGGCGGCGGCATCGAGCGCTGCGACCGTCTCGAGCTCGCTCTCCAGTGAGACGTCGGCGACGCGAACGGTCTCCTCGGCAAGCGCAGGGACCGGAGCGCGAAGCAGCCACAGGGGTGCGGTGATGCCAGCCTCGCGAAGGCCCGCGAGGTTCTCGAGGCGCGAATCCGCAAGGCCGCTCACCCCGCCGGCGAGCATCGCGCGTGCGACCTCCGGTGAGCCACACGTCACCTTCGTGACGCCGATGACCTCGCGCTCACCGAGGGCGTCAACGACACGACGTGCATTGTCGGTGATCTTCGCAAGATCGATGGTGATGGTGGCCCGAGCGGACATGTGCGCCCTTTCGCCGAATGCATGCTCACCACACCAGTGTACCCGCGTCCGCACGGGTATGTACTGCGTGTACGCGTATTCGCTCATCGGAAGTGTTCACGCCTTTGACTAGGCAGTTCTGGGAGCGCGTATGCGAAAACTGGGGACAATATCAGGGTTCTCATCCAAATCAGCGCACGATGAATGGGGGGAAGTCAATGGACGGCTACTGGCACAAGACTCTTGTCGTCGACCTCTCAAAAGGCACGTGGGACACACATGATGTGCCCTCGGATTGGGCGGCGGACTACGTTGGAGGTGAGGGGTTCGGTGTGCGCCTGTTCAAGGATCTCGCCGACCTCGACAGGCCTGCGCTCGATCCATCGCAGCCCGTCATCTTCACGGTAGGACCTCTGACCGGGACCGCGGCACCCACATCCGGCCGCACCTGCATCGTCTTCCGTTCCCCCACGACCGGCGGCCTCGGCCTCACCAATGTCGGGGGTCATCTCTCTCCACAGATCAAGAAGGCGGGCTACGACATGGTCGCGTTCACCGGCCGTGCCGAGAAGCCCGTCTACGTCGTGATCGAGGACGACTCGGTCCGTATCGAGGACGCGTCCGGGCTCTGGGGTAAGGGCGTGCACGACACCGAGGAGGCGATCAAGGGCTCACTGACCGGCAAGGGCCATCAGATCGCCTCCATCGGACCCGCTGGCGAGAACGGCGTGATGTTCTCGGCGATCATGACCGACGGCGAGCGCGCCGCCGGCCGCGGTGGCGGCGGAGCAGCGATGGGCGCCAAGAACCTCAAGGCCGTCGTCGTGCATGGCACCAAGGAACTTCCGATCGCGGACAAGGAAGCGCTGAAGACAGCCGCCAAGCTGGCGCGCGAGGAACTACTCGCCGAGGAGTTCGTGAAAGACGAGATGGTGCCCTTCGGCACGCCGAGCTTCTACGATTCGATCAGCGCGCTCGGCCTGCTGCCGACGCAGAATTGGCGCCGCACCAGCTGGGAAGAGACGATGGACAAGGTGGGCCACAAGGCCTATCACGAGATCCTCGAAGTGAAACCCTACGCATGCCACGGCTGTCCGGTCGCCTGCGGACGCGTGACCACCATCAAGGATGGTCCGTGGGCCGGCGACAAGGGTGGCGGACCCGAGTACGAGACGATGGGCGCGTTCGGCTCGAAGTGCCTGGTCGATGACATCCGCGCCATCGCGAAGGCCGGCCACATGTGCAACGACCTGGGCCTCGACACAATCTCCAGCGGCCAGGTCATCGCCACCGCGATGGAGTGGTACGAGAAGGGCATCCTCGATGCCTCGCAGACCGATGGCCTCGACCTCACATGGGGCAACGGCGAGGTGCTGCCGCTACTGCTCGAGAAGATCGCCCACCGCGAGGGCCTCGGCAACCTGCTCGCTGAAGGTTCGAAGCGTGCGGCGGAGCGCCTCGGCGGAGACGCCGCTGACTACACCTTCGAGGTGAAGGGTCTCGAGCTCGCCTCCTGCGGCGTGCGCGCCAGCAAGGGTGAGGGCGTCAGCCATGCTGTCTCGCCGAGAGGCGCCGATCACCTGCGGCCGTATGCCTCGGTCGTCGACGCGTTCGCATACCGCAACGCCGAACTCAAGATCGAGGGTGACATCGACTTCCTCGACGACGACCACCAGTGGTGGGTCAAACCGTTCATGGAGTACTCGATGGTGACCAACCTCGTCGGCACCTGCCTGTTCTCGGTCATCACACTCGCCATCCAGCCGCACAGCTACGCTGCGATGCTCTCGGCGGCAACGGGTGAGGAGTGGACCATCGACCGGATGATGGAGGCCGCCGAGCGGGTCATCGACCTGGAGCGTCTGATGAATGCGCGCTGGGGCTTCAACCGCGCGCAGGACACGCTGCCGCACCGGCTCACCCACGAGCCTGCACCTGACGGCCGTGGCGAGGGCCAGGTCGCGGATATCGACGTGTCACTCGACAGCTTCTATGACGCGATGGGTTGGGACCTCGACACCGGTCTGCCCACGAAGGAGACGATCGAGCGGCTCGGCCTGACCGGCGTCGTCTGACGACCGACATACTGCGGCACCACTGAAGGGCGTCCCGCTGCCGGGCGGGGCGTCCTTCCTTGCGCGTGAACAACCTCAACGTGTTGACAGGGCTTCTCGGCGGTCATATATTTCAACCCATGAAAGATTCAACGTCAGAAACACCAGCGTTTGAAGAGAATCACGACACGCTGCTCGATGAGATCAGTGCCGGAGCCATACGTATGGCGCGCATGATGAATGGGCGCTACGGACCCGACGCCACTGCCGTCGATCTGGCTCTTCCCCACTACCTGATGCTGCGCGTCGTGCGCGATGCGGGGCCGCTGCGTGCTTCTGATGTGGCCGATGCATGCGAGATGAGCAACTCGGCGGTCTCGATGGCATTGCAGGCACTCGAAGAGCGCGGCCTGCTGGTGCGCGAGCACGATGCCGAAGACCGCCGGGTCGTTCGAGTCACGCTCACCGATCAGGGTCGCGCCAAACTCGATCTGGCCGAGCTGGAGCGGCGCGAGATCATGCGCCGGTACACTGCCACGCTACCCATCGAAGACCTTCGTACGCTTGCCCGCGTGATGAACGACCTCGTCGAAACCATGGCAGCCGAACACAGCTAGCCTCTGAGACCTATGTCACACCCCCGGGCGTCCGCCTGTCGCTGAAAGGAATCGAATGGACCGCATCACACGCTTTAGCCTGAAGAACTCGGCAGTCATCATCATGGCTGCCATCATGGTCATCGTCGGCGGGGTGTACTCCGCGGGGCAACTCAAGAAAGAGACGATGCCCGACGTCACCATCCCGATCGTCGCGGTGGTCACGCCGTACCCGGGCGCGGCGCCGGCTGACGTCAACGACAAGGTGACCCAACCGATCGAGCGCGCACTGAACGGCATCGAGGGGCTGAAGACGCTCCAGTCCAGTTCAAGTGACTCGGTATCCATCGTTGTGGCCGAGTTCAGCTTCTCGGCAGACATGGACCAGGCCGAAGCCGATATCAACGAGGCGATGAAGAGCCTCGACCTGCCAGACAACGTCATGGAATCGACGACGAGTCGCGTGAGCATGGGCTCCACGCCGATCCTCAAGTTCTCGGTGGCCGGAGGCGACTCCCCCGAGGAATTGCAGGCCGCAGTACGTGACCTCATCATTCCCGCTCTGGAGGCGGTCGATGGTGTCGGCGAGGTCAATACGAGCGCCGATACCGCCGAGTCGGTACTTCTCACGTTCAAGGCGGACGTACTGAAGGACAAAGGTCTTACCGAGGCCGGCGTCATCCAGCAGTTGCAGGCGGCAAACCTGTCGTTCCCGATCGGCTCGGTTGAGATCGACTCGGTAGACAACCCCATCCGCGTGAGCGGCGCGGTCACGACCATCGAAGACCTCAAGGACCTGCAGATCGTCATCTACCCGGACGCCACCTCGATGTATGCGGATGCGTTCGCACAGATGGGCGAGGGCATGGGCGCCCTCGGCGGTGCCGTGGGCCAGCTCGGCGGCGCAGTCGGTGCGATCGGCACCGGCATGGGCGATATGGCCGAGACGCTGGGCATGCAGGCCGGTTTGACCGCCGCGCTGCAAGACGTGCAGGCGCAGTTGCTTGACGCGAAGATCCAGCTGACCGCCGCACAGTCGGTGATGCGCGACCTGGAGAGCCAGGGCGCCACCATGACACCGGAGTACATGACCGCGGCGGCGACAGCAGCGGGCCTCGAGCAGCAGGCGATCCCCGCGCTCAGCGCAGCAGTGGACTCCATCAAGGCACAGTTGGCCGATCTGCAGGCACAGGCTGCAGCCGGCACGGGAAGCATGCCGTCGATGTCGGTGCCATCAGGCTCGATGACGGCGTCCAGCGACACGACGATGGAGATGCCGGAACTCGAACTGGTGGCTCTCGGCGATCTGGCCGACATCACCTACGACGATGGCTCGAGCGGCACATTCAGTCGCTCGTCGGGCAAGCCCGCAGCACTCTTCGACATCGTGAAGACCCAGGAAGCGAACACGGTCGACACTGCTGAGGGTGTTCGAGAAGCGCTCGATAACCTGAGCTCGCAGTTGCCCGCCAATACCCAGATCGACTACACCTACGACGGTTCGGTGATGATCGAGGACTCCATCTCGAACATGTTCGAAGAGGGACTCCTCGGCGCCCTGTTCGCGTTCATCGTCATCCTCGTGTTCCTACGCAACTGGCGCTCGACGATCATTTCCGCGATATCGATCCCGCTCTCGGTCATCATCGCCCTGCTGTTCATGAAGGCGGTCGGCGTGACCATGAACATCATGACGCTGGGCGGGCTCACCGTGGCTATCGGTCGCGTCGTCGACGACTCCATCGTCGTCATCGAGAACATCTTCAACCACATCCAGGCCGGCGGAGAGCGAACGCCCGAGATGATCCGCAAGGCGACCTCCGAGGTCTCGGGCGCGATCACGTCGTCCACGATCACGACCATGGCGGTCTTCGCGCCGATGGCCCTTGTCGAGGGCATCGTTGGCAAGGTCTTCATGCCATTCGCACTTACCGTTGCAGTCGCGCTGGCGGCGTCGCTCCTGGTAGCCGTGACGGTAGTGCCCCTGCTTGCCAAGTGGTCGCTGCTCGATGCGAAAGTGCACGAGCGTGACGAGCGCACGACGTTCTCAGGACGCGCCTACCGCCGCACGCTTGAGTGGTCGCTCGCCCACAAGCCCGCCGTCATGCTCATCGCCGTGGCGTTGTTCGCAGGCTCGCTAGCGCTCGTGCCGGTCATCGGCACCGGCTTCATGAGCTCGATGTCGGAACCCTACATCCAGATCGACGTAGAGTACCCGGCCGGCTACAAAGCAGCCGACGTCGATGCAGCCCTTGCCACGATCGAGGACGGGCTCATGGCGGACCCGGATGTCGAGTTCTACACCACCTCGGTGAGCGGAGCCGGCGGCTTCAGCATGGCTTCGGGCGGCGCGACCTCGGGCAACCGCGGCTCGGTGTTCGTCGCTTTCGATCCCGATGCCGATATGACCGCAGCGGGCGAACGCATGCGTGAACTCTCCGATCCGCTCGCGACTGACGGTGTCGAGGTGAAGGTCGGCGAGGTCTCGTCGATGGGAGCCTCGATCAGCTCGGTCGATATCGTGGTCACCGGCCCGTCGATCGAAGCCATCTCCGAAGCAGCCATCATGATCGAGGACGCTATGGAGCCACTCGACGGCCTTCGTAACGTGTCCAGCAACCTCAGTGCGACGCGTCCGCAGATCACGGTCGACGTCGACCAGACCGCAGCAGCCGACGTGGGACTCAACGCCGCGATGGTCGCGGGTATGGTCCGCGGCTACGTGGCCGAGCAGGATGCGGGATCGATCGAACTCAACGGTCGCGACACCGAGGTCCGCTACATCACGCAGTTGGGTGATGTGACCTCTGCCCAGACCATCGCCGACCACGTACTCACCACCCCGCTTGGCGACGAGATCCGCATCGGCGACATCGCCGAGGTTGCCGTCGTCGAAACGCCGGTGTCGGTCCTCACGCTCGATGGCCGCGAGTACGCGTCCGTCTCGGGAGCCGTCACGGTCCGCGACACGAGCAGCGTCATCGCAGAGGTGGAAGCAGCGGTCGCCGAACTCGACCTGCCGGCCGGCGTGGAGGTACAGACCGAGGGTATCGCCAGCGTCATGGATGACGCCTTCAAGCAGCTCGGCGTCGCGATGATCATCGCTGTCGCAGCCGTCTACCTCGTGATGGTGCTCACCTTCGGTGAGGCGATCGCGCCTCTCGCGATCATGTTCTCCTTGCCGCTCGCTGTCATCGGCGGCATCGTCGGCCTGTGGATTGCGAACATGCCGCTGGACATGCCGGCAATGATCGGCGCGTTGATGCTCATCGGTCTCGTGACCACGAACGCCATCATGTTCCTGGAACGGGTGAACCAGAAGCTGGCCGAAGGGCTCTCGCGTCAAGACGCCTTGCTGGATGCCGGCGCGAACCGCGTGCGTCCCATCCTCATGACAGCGCTCACGACCATCATGGCCCTCATCCCGATGGCGGCCGGAATGGCCAGCGGCGTCATGTCATCGCAGTCGCTGGCGATCATCGTCGTGGGCGGACTGACGACATCGACCGCACTCACACTCATCGTGGTGCCGGTCGTCTACGACCTGCTCGAGGGCGCCAAGGAACGCATGCTGAAGCTCGGGAAGACGGAATCGGTTCCTGCCGAGTAGAACCACTCGCTACCGAACACAGGGCGTCCCGCACAAGCGGGGCGCCCTGTTCGCGTCCGGGATCGGCACCTGTGGCCCGCTACTCCTGCTCGGTCACCGCACCGGTGAGTGCATCGATCTGCACGAATAGGTACGTCGCAGTGGCCTTGTCGAACAGGCTGTACTCCCAGTACGGGCCGCTGCCGTCTATCACGCTCCACCCCAGCGAGATGCGCGGGTCCTTGGTATCGGCGAGGTTGTAGCGCTCAGAAAGCAGGTCCACCGCTATCCGTACTGCCTGATCGCTGTCGATCACCTGGTACTCCATCGGCTTGTCGTACTCGCTGACGTGCGATTCGATATTCTCGGTGATCTCCTCGGTACGGGTCACCTTCCCCCAGGGGTCGATGTAGAGGAACAGCAGCGCACCGGGATCGCGGTCCGAGATGAAAGCGAAACGCCACTCACTCGGCACACCCTCATCGTTGATGTAGTCACCTACGGCCGAGATCAGATACGCGCCGATTCGCCACTCCTGCGCCACCGGCAAAGCGCGCCGCCACTCCTCGCGGAACGAGTACTGCACCGGCCCGCCGCCGCCCTCAGCGATCTCGATCCCCGCAGGGATGAGGTCGATGTCTTGCGCGGCCTCGTTGACGATCTCGGGGTCATCAGGAATGCCACCGGGTTCGTCGTACCCTTGCGTTTCGGGTGCGCCTCTGCACCCCGCAACAACCGCCAGCATCGCCGCCGCAATGCACACGCACGCCACTCGAACCGTCAACGATGACCGAGTCATCATCTCCCCCTTTCGCCCTATCGCGCCATGCGCGAGGGGTCCTTGTACAGGCTGCTTGACGCGATGAAGCCCTCCATACTCTGCGGTCCCGGATGGAAGATCACGACCTGCTGTTCGCGCTGGTCGAAGCAGGTTCCTCCGGGAGCGCCACCCCAGTACTTCTGCACGGTGAGCCACACATACACGACGACCTCGTCGTAGCCGACATCGGCCTGCGTCACCTCATAGCGCTTGCCGTTCGTGTTGCCGCCATCCGGCGCCTGGTAGGAGTACCACTCCGACTCCGGACCCGTCAGCTCGATACTCTCCCCCGACCCGAGCCGCACCACGTCCACCTGGTCGACGCGGACCGCCGTGAGCTGGTCGCTGCTCCCGCCGATGACGATTGGGATCGCGAAGCCGGTGGGCACGCCACTCATGGCATCCCACATGGAGTCCGCCGGGTCCGAGCTGTCGAACTCGGGGATCACCCGGAAGTCGCTCTTCGCTTCCTTCCAGGTGATGAGCTCGTTGCCCTGACCGGTCATCACCCACTCGTCAGGGTCGTCCTCCTGCAGGCCGTCGATGATCGCACCGGTAACGGTAAGGATCGCGTCTCCATGCTGCAGACCCGTGGCGATGCCGAAGTCCGACCACTTGGTGACATCCCAGACGCTCCCCGTGTCTGCCGGCTCGAACCAGCCAGAGAAGTCGATCTCCGACTTCGTGGCGTGCGTCTCGTAGGTGCCACCCTGCACGGTCACGTCAACCGCGGCCAGCTCGTCGGTACCGTCCCAGTACTCGGCGGTGACCCCTATGGCGTAGTTGCCGTACCAGGCGTACATGTCCGCACCAGACACCGGACCCAGGCCCGGCCAGCCGGCGTGGACCATCCACGACGTGTAGCCCTCCACCGCCGAGCGCGCCCGCAGGTCACCCCTGCCGGGCACCAGCCCGAAGGTTCGGAAGAGGTCGTCGCCGCCATACAGCCTGACGGCCTCGGTGACCGTGATGCCGTTGCCGGTGACCGTGATGTCGTAGTCCTGCGCCGGCCGCGCGGGCAGCTCGACGGGCTCGAAAGTCCCGCCCGCGCTCACGACCGGCTGCGCGACCACGGTGCCGGTCGCGTCCGTGATCCTCACGGTTGCGTTGCTGACCGCTGCGCCCTTCTTGTCCACCACCCGCCCGCCGATAAGGGCGGTGCTCGCTTCGCGCATCGTGACCGTCTCGGCGGTCGTCTCGCCAAGCCGCACCTCGTACTCCTGCGCCGCGACGGGATGGTAGCCGCGCTTCACGAACGACACCGTGTAGGTGCGCGCCGACATATCCCACGCAAGCGTGCCGTCCGCCGGTGTCTTGCGATGCTCGCCGTAGTCATGCAGGTAGACGTCCACGTCGCCGAGCGGCTGGCCCTCCTCGTCCACGACCGTGAACTCGATCACGCCGTGGTCATCCATCTCCGCCGAGACGAACGCGAGCGGCCTCGTGCGCTCCACCGTGACCTCGGTGCTCACCGTGTTGAACCCGTCGCGCTCCACGGTGACCGCGTACGTCCCGAACTCCAGGTCGTCGAGCGAGAACGTTCCCGCGATGTCGGTCAACGCGGTGCGGTCGCCGATGGTCACGCGCGCGTTCTGCAGTCCGGGATACCAGCTCGTCTCATGCTGGATGTCGGACGATGCGTTCACGACCCGGCCGGTCACCAGGCCCTTCTGGCGAACGTCCACCTCGTGGGTCGTGGAGTCGTTGTCCGTCGTGTACTGCTCGCTGGTCGTCGTGATCGCGTAGGTCACCTCGGCCGTTTCCTGCTCGAAGTCGGCCGGCACCACCCAGATAGCCGAGAACTCCACACTGCTCGCCGCTTTGACCTTGCCGAGTGAGACGCTCGCCACCTGCTCGCCGCCCACGCTCGCGGTGACCGTGACGCCATCGGCATCGCGTGACCCGCGGTTCACGACGACACCCTTGAGCGCGACAGGCGCCCCGCAGATCGCCTTGGGCGGCATCTGCTCGAAAGCGTTGAGGTCAGGCAGCACGTCGGCGAGGAGCGGCTTGCCGCCGGTGAGGAGTGTGGGGCTCGCCGCCCAGGCGTCGCCCTCCCAGGCCCACAGGGCAAAGCGACCGCGGTCCGGCGATCCGGACGCGGCGCCCGGGTTCGCCTGAGCATCGAAGTAGGCGAGCGTTGGGGTGTCTCCCATCAGCATCTGGGACGGATAGCCCTTCGTCAGTCTCGGCGAGGACTGGCCCGCCGGACCGTCCCACACCCGGGTGATCGCGCCCGAGGCGACGTCGACCGTCGCCACGTGCAGTTGCTGGCCGCCGTCCACCGAAGCGTCGAAGCGCCACGCCAGGGTCGCGTTGCCTCCCGCCGAGACGATCCCCGTGTCCGCCCTCGTCCCGCGCGCGGCCGCTGCCGCGACCGTGGTGGTCCAGCCGGCGGTCAGGTCAGCGGCGGAGACGCCCGTCACGCGCAGCTCCCGGTTCTCACCGCTGGTGCGATGCTTGTAGACGACCACGATCGTGTCGGTCTCGGCGTCGAACGCGGAGCTGCAACAGAGCTCGTCCTCCCGCGCGGCAGGCGACGTCACCGCTTCCTGTTGCAGGATGCGCAGACCGTCGGCCATCCCCACCTCAGTGACGATGATGCGCGCAGGGCCCGCAGTTTCCTGCGGCGGATCGAAGCCGCCTGCCGCTACGACGAAGCAGCTCTCACCCGCGGGAACCACAGCCGGATCCGAGAGGTTCTTGCCGACGAAGAGCGGCTGCCCGCCCTGCATCGTCTGCGGGTCGAGGAGGCGCAGTGTGGTGCCCGCGTTCGTGACGGTCACCAATGCGAGATCATCGCCGGACATCCTTGCGTCCACCGAGACGACCTTGCCGTCGCCGGAGTCCACCTCGATCACGCCCACCTGCAACGCCGGCTGCGTGATGAGCGCACCGGCCATGTCGTAGCGCTCCCAGTTGAGCGTGCGGTCCTCAGAGATGTAGAGCAGCAGGTACGAGCCGTCTTGCGGCACTACGCAGAAGTCGTTGACGACGGCGTTGTTCCAGTACTTATAGGTGCGGTAGCCGCCGGTGACCGTGAATCCTCTCTCGTCCCAGGTACGGAAGCCGATGGGCACGACTTCGATCGTGGCCGAGTCCTCGGTCACGTCGGTGAGGGTGACCTCCACATCCGCGATCGCATCCGAGGTCAGGTCCACCTCCACGGGGAACCGCTCGGACAGTGTGACCTCGCTCGGCCTCTGCGAGCTGAACACGATGCGTGCCGAGCAATCCGTCGTCTCGATCAGCTCGGCGGTATGTGTCTCACCCGCGAACTCGAATGACGTCGACTCGCCCGCCGTGCACTCGATGAGCACGCCGTCATCGGCCAGGGAGTCTGAGCTGCCTCCCCCGGAGGCGAATGGCTTGAACACGATGAGCGCCGCGATCACCACCCCGACCAGAACGACTCCGGTCAGACCGAGAATCACGCGACGCTTCATGGTGCCCCTTCCCCCGCGCCGGGCGCCCCCGCGCCCGCCACACTCACTATCTCGCTAATCCCCCATACTCGCGCGCATCAGCGCGACGACGGCCTCGGCCGGGAAGCGTGAGACCAGCGCGCCACAGCACGCGAAGACGTAGTCGCGATCGAGCGCGATGCGTGCGTCGGCCGGCGGCAGCAAGCGCTCCCCGCCATCGCCGGCGGCGGCGCGCAGCATGTCGATGCCACCCGGAAGGCGGGTGAGCGCGCCGCCGGTGCCGACGATCAGTCGGCACGCGGTAAGGTCGCGGCCGCGCGCTACCGTCTTGCGACCCGTTGGCGTGTACAGGTGTGTGAGCGCGCCCGCGTGGCGGTGCACCCCCGTGACGGTCGCCACGCGCGCGAGCAGCGCGGCGGCCGCGACCTCCGCCGGCGTGGCGGGGAGCGCGGGGGGCAGCGGGTCGGGGCGCTCGTCAGGCGGCAACAGCTCCGCGACGGTGGCGGCGCTCACGAACGTCCCGAGGTCGCCCTCGACAGTGCGCTTCGCGTGCGGTTGCGGGTCCAGCGAGATCGCGGCGATCTCCGGGCTGCCGTCGGTGACCGAGTGAACGTCGGTGGTGGCGCCGCCCACGTCCACGACGACGAGGTCTCCCTCAGCAGTTGCGAGTAACTCGGCAGCGATGAGCACGGCGCCGGGGGTCGGCAGGATGCGTCCGGACGCCCACTCGCCGATGCGCTCCATGCCCGGCGCGTGGATGATGTGCTCCTCGAACGCGTCGTGGATGACGTGGCGCGCCGGCAAGATGTCGAGTTCGTCGACCGCCGGATAGACGTTGCGCGTGATGCGCACGCGGAAGCCGGCGCTCTCGAGCAGCTCGCGGGCCTCCTCGGCCACTACGGAGTTGCCGGCGTAAACGACGACCGGGCGCACGGTGAGAGCGGTAAACCGCTCGGCGTTATGCAGCACGACCTCGGCGTCGCCGCCCTCCACTCCGCCCGCGAGCAGCACCAGGTTGGGGCGCACCGCCTCGATCTCGCGCAGGTCACCGTCGCGCAGCTTGCCGGCGGTCTGGTAGCGCACCACCGCGCCGGCGCCCAGCGCCGCCTCGCGCGCGGCCATCGCCGTCATCTTCTGGGTGAGGCCGTGCACGGTCATGCGCAGACCGCCCGCTGCCGAGGAAGTTGCGACCGTCACGTCGGGCGCAAGCACCCCGAGAGCCTCCTCGAGCATCGCGCGCGCGGCGTCGATGCCGATCCCCACGTCGCCCTCGGCCACACTCGTGGCGGCGAAGCCCTGCCCCAGGAGCCGCGGAGTCGTCTCCGGGTAGCCGGCGAGCCCGTCGAACGCGCTCACCACCGTGGTGGTGGAGCCTATCTCGGCGACCAGCGCATCGATCCTGCGGGGCTCGGGCGTCACACGCGCTCCTCTCGGCGGAATATCCGCTTCCATTGCATGCCTTCTCGCCGAGCGGGTCAACCCACACGACTTTGGTGCGCCCGCCCGGTGGCATAATGGTCCGGGGTGAGCAGATGATACTTCGGGGCGCAGGACTGGCATTGGCGGGCACGATCATCATCGCGCTCTGCGGGGGATGCAGCCCGCAAGCCGACCAGGGTCCGCCGGCCACCCAACCGAAAGCACACGTGGAGGAGACCACCGCGACCCCGAGGGAGAGCGAACCTTTGACCGCATCCGATAGCACGACGCTGACCATCGTCTACGACAACAACGCCCCGGTGGCAGCCGACGCCCCTTCGGGGCTGCAGACGGCGTGGGGTTTCGCATGCCTGATCGAGACTCCGAAGGTCACGGTGCTCTTCGACACGGGAGGCGACGGCCCTCGGCTGCTGGGCAACATGCGCGCGCTGGGGATAGACCCGCGAGACATCGACATACTGGTGCTTTCGCACGAGCACAGCGACCACGTGGGAGGGGTCGAGGCACTGTTTGCGGAATGCTCCCCGGAGGCGGCCTATGTGCCGTCAGCGTTCTCGGCAGCCATCAAGTCCGGACTCGCAGCGCATACCCGGGTAGTCGAGGTGGACCGCCCACTCGAGATCGCCGAAGGAATCCGTAGTACCGGCCCAATGGGGTCGACTATCATCGAGCAAGGTCTGATCGTCGACACTGAAGTCGGCCCGATCCTGATTACCGGTTGTGCGCACCCGGGCATCGCCGAGATGGCGGAAGCGTCCACGGGTTTCGACGGGCTTGCACTGGTGCTCGGCGGATTCCACCTGAAGGACACGGGCGATGCTGGCATCGGCACCGTGATCGACAGATTGACAGATCTCGGCGTTCGCACCGTCGCCCCGACGCACTGCACCGGCGACCGCGGACGAGCAGCTTTCGAGGAGGCCTTCGGCGACCGGTACATCGCCGTGGGTCTGGGCAGCACCTACACGATCTCAAGGTAAGGAGACACCGTGAAGATAGGAATCGCAGGAGCAAGCGGCAGGCTGGGCAGGCTGGTCATCACGCGGCTGCTGGAACTGGCTCCCGCAGAGGACATCGTCGCGATCACACGCACGCCCGAGAAGCTCGAGGACTTTGCCGATCTCGGCGTCGACGTGCGCCAGGGTGACTACGACGACGCTGACTCACTCGTCACCGCGTTCAAGCACGTCGAACGACTGCTGCTCATACCATCGAACGCGATGGCTGCCGTACGACACGAGCAGTACGACAACGCCATCATGGCGGCGAAGCGTATGCGGGTGCAGCACCTCGTGACATACACCCTCGAGGGCACCACCCCGGGTAATCCGTTCGCGCTCAACCCCGCGCACGTCTACGCGGAGATGGCATTGTTCCAGAGCAAGATCCCGTGGACGATCATACGCACCGGTCCGTACGCCGATGAGCTCGTCGACTGGCTGCCCACGATCATCGAACTGGGGAGCATCCCCTATCCGACGGCCAGCGGCAAGGCGCCCTACGTATCGCGTGACGACATCGCGCGCGCCACCGCCAAGTTGCTGCTCTCGGACAAGATCGCGGGCACCATCCCTGAGTTCGTCGGCCCCGAGATGTTGTCGACCGAGGACCTGTGCAGGATCGCTGCCGAGGTGACCGGCGAGGACATCATCTACGTGCCCGCGGAGCCCGCCGACTACGTGCAGATACGCATGGAGGAAGGGATGTCCGAGCAGGATGCTGTGGTTCTCGCGACGATGTACATCGCGATCGCCGAGCACCGCATGGAGAAGGCCCACCTTGGAGGCATCGAGAAGCTCACGGGGGTCGCTCCGAAGAGCGTGCGCGAGTTGCTCGCCGAGAAGATCGCCTCCGAATAGCGAAGAGCCGAACCCAACGGGTCCGGCTCTCCTATCTTCAACGTGGCCGACGATCCGGGGCCGGTCACCCATCGCTCAGCGGTCTCCCAAGGAGGTGTGCTCGGAGGTATGGCGATCCCCGAGACCACGATTGAGACGGCTGGGCGGGCGGTCGTCACGCGAAGAACTCTGCGCGATCAGCCTGGGCTGAAAAGAGGGTAGGGGCTCCCGTGCAGGTGTTGATCACGGAGGTAGTAAGGGGGCTCCATGTGTATGCGGTGGGGCGCTCGCCCGAAGGCAGCCGGCACTGCCACCGTTCGGACACCCTACCCTCTTCTCAACTCAGCGAAAACACTTCGCCGTATCAAGCATTGTTGTCGCGTCACTTCAATATGTCAATGTGGCAACTTTTGATACTTTCCGTGCATATCTGCTGACTTCTACCTAGCAATTTCCTGCTAGGTAACCACTTGTGAATCTAGTCACGGGTGTGATCAACATGAAACACACCCCGCGTCACTGCTGTGGCGCAGGGTGTGTTCTGACCCAGTGTGAGAATATCAGCCCTGCTTGCGCCCGCGGACGAACATCGCGATGCCGATGATCACGGCGACCAGCAGAACCCCGCCCACCAGCAGCGGGATCAGCAGGTCTGAGTCCTCGCCATCCGCATCGTCTTCCGTGTCGTCAACCACGGGTGCCGCGTCCTTGGCCGCCTGCGTCGCAAACACCGCCTGCGTCGCGGACGCCATCTCTGTCGTCGGGTTGTCCACGCCGGCCTTCTCGGCAAGCTCGTCCGGAAGCGACCGGTAATTGAGCACCGCGTATACCGTCGCCTGCTCGGCACCGGCCGGCATCTCGAACGAGTACTCCTGCGTGACCGACTCACGCGGTGGGATACGATCGTCGGACTGCACGCCTACCGCATCCCACATCTCGACGGGATACGAACCATCGGCGCCCTTCATCTCCGTGTGGAACATGCGCGTGCCGATCTCGGTCACGGCACCGTCGGTGTCCTCGGCGTATACGCTCAGCCACATCTCGCGGACTTCCGTCAGGCCGGTCGGCAGATAGTGACCCGCGCCCTTGTTGGTGATCGTGACGGTCAGCGACGCGCTTGACCCTGCCGAGACGATATCGGGCATGTCGAGCTCGACCTCCGCCGCACTCTGCAAGAGTGCGCGAGACTCATCCGCGGGACCTTGTCCGACGTTGGCGCCGACGAACGTCATCGAGTAGATGTTGTCGCGCTCCTTGCCTGTGGAGGCGGCGATACCGGTGGACGGCCCGATCACGCCCACGGCACTACTCATGTGACAGTCCTGGCATACGATGCCCTCGTCCGCGTAGGGGCTGTTCAGCCACTCCGTATAGCTGGTCTCGAGGTGCGTGCCGTTGGTGGGGTGATCGACATCGTGGCATCCACCGCAGACCTCAGCCGTCTCATGTAGCTGTGAATACACGGCAGGGTGTGGCGCCGCGGGGTCCATCAGTTGTGCTCGCCTGGTGAGATCAGGCTGTACGAGCTGCGATGTGTTGCCGGGCTTACCATCGATGCCGACGACCTGGTGACAGAACATGCATGTCACGCCTTCGCCTGCCACCTCGCTGCCCACACCGTCGGAATCACCGGTCATGTTGCCGATCGGCGAGTGGCACCTCTTGCAGAAGATCGCAACCTCCTCGCCTACCGCTTCTTCCGCCTCGGCGACCTTGGCAAGGAAGACAGGATCCACGATGGCCTGGGCGTGCATGGAGGGCTTCCACTGCGCCACGAGCGGACCGTGACACCCGCAACCCGAAGACGGAAGGAAGCCGTCAACCGTGGCATTACCGGGCTGGACCGGGACGCCCACCGCAAACGCCGGTACAGCGATGGCAAGCAGCGCAACGGTCAAGAGTGTCAGAAGGAAGATCCGGGTTCTCATACGTGTCTCCTAGTCTCGTCAGGTTCCCACGGCAGCCACACGGCGCATGTTGAGACCGTACCCGTTCCTGTCGGTTCATGTCGGTTCGACGCCATATGTCGAGCGGGCAGTCGTCACGCGAAGAACACTGTGCGCCGCTTCTGAGCTGAGAAGAGGGTAGGGGCTCCTTTGCAGGCTTCCGTCACGGAGGGGGTAAGGGGGGCTCCATGTGTATGCGGTGGGGCGCTCGCCCGAAGGCAGCCGGCACTGCCACCGTTCGGACGCCCTACCCTCTCTTCAGCTCACGCGATACGCACTCTCAGTCCACCGGCAGAGCGAGGATCTGATCCATGCGTTCGGTGATCGCACGATGGCCCTCCAACCGGCACTGTTCGACGGTTGGCATCTCCGCTCCGTGGCTCAATGCCGCAAAGCCGTCGCACATCTGCTCCATCCTTCTGGTGCACTCGCCGAAAACGATCCGGGCGATATCAGTCAGTTCGTCTCGTCGCAAACCGACCCGACATTCCCCTTCCGGGCCCAACGCGGCCGCGACCGCGTCCGCACAGAGCGTGCCTCGCACCCGCATCTCCGCGAGGATCAGATCGGCTATCTGCTTCTGGACGGGCGGCGAGTTGATCAGGCCCTGCGCCGCTGCGGGGCCGATCACGCGATCCACTTGCCCGGACCAGACGGCTTCCCGGTCGCGCAGCACAGGGGCAAGTTGCCCTCGTGCCGCATCGATCGTCGACTCTGGCGACATGTGATTCCTTTCCACGCTTCACCGATCGGCACGTATCAGGCCGCACGCCTAGCGCTGCATGAATGTCAGGCCCGCCACGGTCCCGCCGTCGACGAGGATGTCCGTCCCGGTGATGAACGACGCTTCATGGCTGATGAGGAACTCGACGACCGCGGCGATATCGTCGGGCGTACCGAGACGCTTCACCCCGGAGGCGCCGATCATCGCACGCATCTGATCGCCGGATGGACCTGCCAGCTCCTGCTGGCCCATCGGGGTCGAGATCACACCGGGGCTGATCGACACGGTCCTGCCGCCCCGGTTGCCCCAGGCCACCGACATCGCCCGTACGCGCGCCTGGTTCGCGCGCTTGGCGAGCGAGTACGCAGCACCCGGGTCGAGATTCGCCGGGTCGAGTTCGGGCAGCGAGGCAAGTTTGGCGGAAGGCGTCACGGCCAGCTTGTGCTCCAACTCAGGAGACACCTGCGCCAGCGTGCCCGCCATGCTGGCGATGCATACCGCCACACTGCCCGGACGTGCGATGGTCGCGAACTCATCGAGGACGTACGCGGTGCCCATCACGTCGACTGCCACGATGGCTGCCGGAGGCGCCTGCACTGGCGAGAGTCCGGCGGTATGCACTACCGCACGAAAATCGCCGAGTGAATCGGCCTTCGCCGCCAGCTCGCGCACCGACTCGACCTTGGATATGTCGGTCTGCACGGCATGGACGTCGTGCCCTTCACCCTTCAGCTGGTCCGTCACCTGCGCCAGTAGTTCCTCGGCATAGTCAGCCAGCACCAGCACCCGCCCGGCACCAAGGCGACGCGCGATGGCTACACCCATGCCGCCGACACCGGTAATGACGATCACTTCACGCGTAGTTGCCATTTCAATCAGCCCCTGTAGATGGAGATGTGGTCACCCGCGTTGTACGTACCCGCGTAGATACTCCGGGTGGTGGCCCAGGTACGATGCGGCCACCACCCGGTTCAATCACGAGTGCGCTACTGGCCGCGCAGGAAGTTGAGAGCGTCCTGCTGCTCGGCCTCGGTCAGCGAAGCGTCGTGCTCATCGACCATCCGGTCGATAACACTCGACCAATCGGTGCCCTGCGCTTGCTTGGTGATGTTCGTGAGATCGTGGCACTCGACGCACTTCTCGCGGACGACCTTCTCGCCAGCGGACTGCGTGCGACTCTTCATGAAGTCGATGAGTGCTTGCTGCTGTTCCGCGCTCAGAAGCTCCTCCGAACCCGGTTGGGTCTTGGAGTGTTCGGCATTCATGCGGTCGATGACGTCCGCCCAGTCAGTCGCGTCGGACTGCAGGTAGATCCGGCTTGCGTCGTGGCACAGCGTGCACTGCTGCTCCAGGATCGCCTCGGCATCGACAGACCCGGTTGCGGGCGTGTCAGATCCGCTGTCGCTGCCGGTGGACTCTCCGGTCGTGTCCGGCTCGGTGACAGGCTCGTCACTCGAGCAGCCGCCAATGGCGAGTGCGCCGACGATCAGCATGGTCACGAGGGTCAGCACGATGATCCCCTTGGACCCATGTGGGTTCCTCACGATAGTCACTGCTCCTTCCTTTCCTGTGAATCCGCTTCGGTCTTCTCGACGTCGGCGGCGGGGTCGATACCCAGCACGTCATAGCACTGCAGCACCCGCATCACGACCAACTCGCGCATGAGTCTCATGCGGGGCGGGTAGATGTGCGGATCCTCGATCTTGGCCTCTTCGGCGTCGATTGCATCGGCGAGTTCGTGATCGCCGATGATCTCGCTGACCCACCGCGACAGTCGCCCCGGTGCGAGGTAGGCGACATCCAATCGACGCTCCTGCAGAATGGCGTCCGGTCGACCCATCACGTCGCTGTTGTCATGGGCGAAGAAGCCCAGCGTCTGCTCAAGCGAGTAGATGTCCATCGGGAGCATCCCCGACGCTTTCATGACCACACCAACGAGCCGGTCGTCGAACGCGCAGTCCTGCAGGTAGTGTCGCGCCTGCTCCTCGGTCGGGACCGATAGGACGGTCTGCACGATGGCTTCTTCCGGGGCCATCGCTAGATCTTCCCTGCTGCCGACAGCTCGTCCGCTGCCTTGTCGAGCCCAAGCTTCTTGAGCGTGTCACTGGTAGGACAGCCGTTCGCGTCCCATCCTTCGAACGCGTAGTAGCGGTCCAGGAAGTCGTCGTACTTGGCATGGTCGAGGAAGCGGCCCCATACGTTCTTGTACGACCACTCGCCGTTCTCGAAGACCGGCATGATGTAGGGAATCTCATAGGTTGAGTGCGCTGCCGGGCTGCCGATCCGGAACTGCCACTCGGCCAGCTGGTCGTTTGCGGGGGTTCTACCCTGCAGGTACCAGATCGCGCGATCGAGGTTCCAGATCTTCGTGCCGATCTCGATCCCCTTCTCGAACGACGTGTCGTCGCCGGTCACGGCATTGTAGAAGCGAGGCTCGAGCTCAGGCGTCAGCCCCTTGTAGCCCTCGGCCCAGGGGTTCAGCCAGTCGGTGATGCCCCAGTCGCAGTACATCGCGGATTGCTTCCAGAATCGCGTGTAGGCACGGTGCCAGCTCACAAACTTCACCATGGCATCCGAGTAGATGCCCTCGTCACTGAAGTCGAGCATCATCGGGTCGGAATACGGCAGGAGGGTCGATCCGATCATCTCGACCATCTCCTTGGCAGGAAGCGCCTGGGGCTGGCCGTAGAGCGGTGCCAACGAGGTGTGCCAGTACAGCACCCACGTGATGTCGTGTTCGTTGATGTCGCGATCGCCGAGCGCCGTACCGAAGCCCCACTCGGATTCCGTACGTGCGTCGTAGTGGTGCGCGTAGCCATGTGCCGCGATGGCGAGGTCGCCACTCGTGACGTCCTCGTCGTAGCGACCCCACTTGGTGGCGGCGCGAGCGCAACCTTCCTTGAGGTCGGCACCAATGTCGGTGCCGTTAACGATGCAGTCCAGGAATGCAACGTTGAAGGCGTCCGAGCCCACGGCGTCGAACGGTAGGTTCGACTCAATCGCCTTGCCGGGGCCGAGAATCCCGGTCCGGTAGAGCTTGACCAGCCACGGAAGCGCCATGCTACCTTCCCACGCATTCAGCCCGTAGCTCTGGAGCATGTCCGTGTTGGACGCGCTGGCTGCAGGGTTCCCCCACTTCACGCCGGACTGTGCCTGGTACCACGTGTCGAAGCACGAGCTTCCGGGACCCTCGGCTGTCGCACCACGACCACCGTGGCAGAGCTTCGTGCAGCCCATGCATCCCTGTGGTCGCTGGCCAACACCGCCACGGGCGAGCCCTCCCGCGATGTTGCCGCTGCCGCCAGGAGAGTAAGAGTGCAGACCCGGCAGGCTCGGCTTGTAGTTGTCGAAATCAAAGTAGTTCTCGCTCCACCATGCGCGCGCCGCCATCAGGGCCTGAGGATCGGCGATCGCCACCTCTCCCGTACCGATGACGCTGATCGCCTTCAGGTTCTTGGAGCCGAAGACCGCACCGAAACCACCCTGGCCTGCGCCACCGCCACCTTCATGGATGAGCGATGCCCAGCGCACGAGGTTCTCGCCCGCCTGACCGCATGACACGACAGCGGGGTTCTGTGCAGAGCGCCCCGTATCCCGGGACGTGCCGTACAGCGTCCAGTCGACGCTGTCGCCGCCGCGAACAAGGTCGTATATCTTCTTCTCTGTCTCATACGTGCCCGTACCCCAGAGACCGTCGCCTGTGGCGCTTGCGTCACGAATCGCAACCGCATCATCCCGGATGTCGATCCAGACGGGATTCTCGGCCTTACCTGTGACCGCAATACCGTCCCATCCCGCGAACTTGATCATTCCGGCAAAGCGTCCGCCGAAGTTCGAACGGGTGAACCACTCGATTGGCCACGGCTGCGGACCGATTGCCTGTACCTCACAACGACCGCCGCCGAACGGGGCGAGCGTACCCTGGATCGGGCCGGTCATGAGGGTGATGACGTTGGCCGGGTCGAACGCGGAGATCGTCTTGTCCTTACACAGGTCGAAGAAGACCGCCGAGCCCATACCATGTCCGCCGCCGTACTCGGCGTAGTCCGCCGTATTCAGGCTGGAGACCTCGCCGCTCGACAGGTCGATGACGAGTATCTTGCCAGCGTATCCATTGCTCATCTGGTGAACCTCCTCGCTTGAGGGTCGCCCGCGCTATTGCAGGACGACTCTATTCCTGGTCGCCGGTGTACTAGTGATTCGCTGCGGCTGCGGCAGCGGCGGCAGCGGCGGCAGCGGCTGCATCGAGCTGGGCCTTGGTGAACTCACCATTGTCCCCGAGACCCATCCTGCCGAGCTGGGCGGTGGCGTCGGTCAGACGCAGGTTCACGTTGTAGCCGGCATCGCTCTGCATCGGTATCTCAGCAGTGAACGAGATGGCGTTCATGGGACAGACTTCCTCACAGGCACGCTTTCCATCAGGCCCGCCATCCTCGTCCCAATAGGGCGTATCTGCACATAGGTCACACTTCTGAGCGTGCTTCTCGATGGGATTCCAGAGAGCGCGCGACGGCGTGAACGGGCACGCCTGGATGCAGCGCTCGCAGCCGATGCACTTGGCGGCATCGACGGTGCGCACGTTGCCGTTCTCGGTATCTACGTGGTTGGCGCCGGTCGGGCAGGCGTCCACGCATGGCGGATACGGGCACTGGCGGCACTGTGCGATGGTGATGTCGTTCGGATAGCCCACGAAGGGATCCTGTACTACCTGGATCCGGGCATTCGAGAGGCTGACAGTGCCATGGTGAGTGACCGAGCATGCAAGCATGCAGGAGTTGCAGCCCGCGCACTTGGCCGTGTCCACGAGCAGGTAGCCACCTGACGCCGGGATCGCGACGACCTCGTCCGGCAGCAGGATGCCTTTGAGTAGTGCGCCGCCGAGCACGGCACCTACTCCGACACCACCCACGCCGGTGATGAACTCGCGGCGTGACACGCCGCTTTGGGCGGTCGCTTCTTTCTTATCGATGTCTGCCATCGTCATTCCTTTCTGATGTGTGTGAAGCTCTAGGCCGCGGGCTCGTCGGTGCTCGCGTCGTCCTCGACCTCATAGCCGAGTTCAGCAAGCCAACCGCGGTGTTCATGTTTGGCGTGCTCGAGAGAGACGTAGCCGGTGAACATCGAGACGAGGACCGGCCAGCTCGCCGGAAGGATCGCGGCGAAGAAGACGTGTGCGACGAAGAAGAGCAGCATCGCGAAGGTCGCGATGTCGT
>Ga0209269_1000287_pt1 | contig 57273 bp, 50 predicted proteins | sample MTBAKMMethaMetaG_FD_187455 | JGI IMG/M metagenome (GOLD analysis project Ga0209269, IMG submission 187455) | Enrichment culture microbial communities from Arthur Kill intertidal strait, New Jersey, USA, that are MTBE-degrading - MTBE-AKM (Arthur... | ecosystem: Environmental > Aquatic > Marine >... | reverse complement strand
CAGACTTCGCGGCTGATTCCACGCTCGTTCATTAGGTACTCGTAGGCAGGTTCAGGATTTTGACGACACTTGGCATAAAAATCGCTGAAGTCGACGGTGTTCTTTTCCTTCGTGATCCGATTGGCCGAAGGATCCAGAGAGGGCTGTTCCTTGACTATAAAATGAGGCAGGGATTTTTTTAAATTGTTCAAATCAAATCCAAATAATTTGGATGCGATATCCACTTGCTCCTTAAAATCAGTGGTATTGTGGTCATGCCCAATGAGTGAGAAGAGGTCGTTGGCATTGCCAGCGCAGTCTCCGCCCCAGCAGTACCAGCCGAGCCCGTCGTCAAAGAGGCGTGCTCGGGTGCTTGATTCACTTCCGCCACAGATGGGGCAGGGACCGTTCTTGCCGTGCTGCATGGTTCGACCTGTGTTGGCCAAATATTCGAGCAGCCTGCCTTTCAGGGTTTGAATTATATTATTTTCCATAAATTCTCCGTTTCATGAAGCCGTGGCTTGCGTCGCGGCGGCTTCTTCTTTTATAGTCCAGCGAGGGTGTGTGTTAGCTAACACCCTCGCTGGAGAAATAAATTATTAGATTTATTAGGCGATGAAATCGCCGCAAAACGCTTGCGGCGCAGGGCTTTTCGGGATGGGGGTACGACAGTTCCAGCGGTAAACTACGACAGTTCCAGCGGTCATATACGACACTTCCAGCACCACCCCATCCATTTACGAGCTGTCAATGGAGTAGTCAGGATTGATTCCTTTATGATGAATCGTCAGTGTGTCATTTAGTCGGCTGACCGTCGGGATGATCCTTGGGATCTGCAGGTCGAGCCAATAGTGGTAGGCGTCCGATTTTTCATGGATCAGTCCGTACATACGGTCAAAGGTCCGCTTCAGCACAATGTTTTTATCCTTGGTCGCGGCCTGAGATTTTAGCTGGTTCCAGAAGGTCGGAACACGCTGGATCAGGTTTTTGAACCGGATGTGTGGGACGCCTTTCGCACCTGCTTGAAGGACTAGATCAGTAATCAGTAGGCCTAGCAGCCAGGCATTCTTGTTCCTCGTTGCAATGGATGTGGGATGCCAGAGAAAATTGTGGGTGGGTAATGTGATCGGAATGTTTTGCCCATTGCGACGAATCGTCTTTGAAGCATCTCGATGAATTGTCTGGATCATCTTGAAAAAGAAAGCACAATCCAACGTGATCATATCTGTAGCAGGATCATAGCTCGACATATCAAGAAGCTTGTAGAATCCTCCATCAGGAAGGATACCGATGACGCCACTGAACTGAGACAGCCGTTCTATGATCGGAAAGCCATTTATGCCACGATGGTTGAATCCTAGGTAATTCGCCAGCTGTGAGCGCTTTATCGTTATGAAATTGCCGTGAACACTCTGTGCGCTGTGAAAGGCGATGCTATAAATTCCTGCCAGTAAGGCAAGGTCTATATCTTCTGGGCTAATGATTTCCCGAGTACTGATATTCGAAAGTGAGATCGGCATGTCGGGACGATCGCGGAAAACAAGAACACCATTAGTGAATGACTTGTCACTCAAATAGCTCAGGTCTTCAATTGACTTGATGTGTGCGGTACTGTCCTGAAAACCTGTTAGCGTCGTTTCATATCCATACAGCGAGGGCAAAGCAAGCCTGGGGCGGATGTCATTGTAGAGAAGGCTGATGAAGTTGTCGGTAGTGCCTACTGTAACAAGTGAGGGTTTGACTATGCATGATGGGACCAGAACTATCGATTTCGATGCAGCAAGCTGTGGATACAAAGCAACATGGAAATCAGAAGGAGTCATGATTTGGGGGGTGGAGATTTTGTATTCTTCACCGGAAGTTATGACGGGCAGATATCCTTTTGTACGCGATTGCCAGTAGCTGTTGGAATGACCAAATTGAGAAAACAGGTCGATAGCGCCTGCACCGCCGACTTCAGATAGGTCGACTCGGCAGTGATTTATGTTGCCTGGGTAGGAGGTGGAATCTTCTTGGTGCAGGATTATAGCCATGTGGGCCTCCATGAGCAGATTGAAATAAGCCCAAGAGATTTGGGCCTATTCGCTGTTGCGTATTACATTTGGTCAGGAAATTCCCCGAAACGGGAGGTCGATGGATTAGTTCAGCGGATCCTTGTCAGATCGAAGATTCTGTAGGCTCAACCGATGAAAGTGTTGCTTGACTTCATCAGGCTCTAGGAAATATTTTCCTCCAACCATGACTGCAGGGCACAAGCCTTTTCTGATCAACCGACGCAGAGAATATTCTGTGAGTCCAAGAGTTTTTGCTGCAACAGGGAGTTTAACGAACATTGGAGTGATCCTCGACTTTCAACTGGACGTCATTAGGAGTATCCATCCGAATTTGATTGAAGCGTCCTAAATCAATACGCTTCCTTTTTCCGACAGCTATGGTAGGGAGTGATCCTTCCAATACCATCCTGCTAATAAGCTGACGTGTGCAGCCAAGGATTTCAGCAAATTGGCTATAAGAAACGTATTGACTAGACATCGTAGGCTCCTTAAAATAATAAATACAAAATATAACTCTACAAAACATATTATATCTCGATCGAACGAAATTAACATTCAAAACAGACTCTTGGATAAGTATACGTACTTCATAGATAGGCTGTTTTAAAATTTATTATTTGGAGGAGACATGGACGCTCTAGTAATTTTTGACATGGTTGACCGAAATATGATCCTGACGAGAAACGATCAAAGGGAAAAGTCATTTCCTATCGGTCAATTATTCATAGAACTACTTGAAGTAGACTTTAACTTTTATGAGGAAGTCTATATTAACAGTGAACTAACTAAGTTATATGATTATTTTGATCCGACTATCGCATATACAAATCCAGGTCAGGTTAGAGACGAGAATGAGCTAAATGTTCTCATTGATGCACATAATCGATATTTTTGGGGTAAGGAACATCCTTATTTCGAATATGCAAATATGTTCTCACCCATTTATAAAAAGTCACCATCATTTTCCGAAAAGTTAGGACCTCATGGTCTACTTGCGAATACCTCTCAAATTGAAGATATAGCGTCAATTTTCGAAAATTTCTGGGATCGTATGAAGTCAATTCAAGAAAATATGAAGCGGGCTTTGGAGGTTTGTCTTGACGTTGAATACCAGGAATGCACTTTTAAAAACATGCCGCTACTTCGATATTGGGAAGGTCAAGGTAAAGGCCTGTTTAATTTGCCACGTGAGTATTTTCACGCTGAAGTAGAGTTTTTTCCAAAAGAATTCTCAGCGGAATCATATTTTACAAATTCCCGGTCAAACTCAACTGGTAGTAAAAGGATAAAAAAGCAGGAGCTATTGAAAATGGCCGACTTGGAAGTTATGGGTATTGTTGCTTCCAATCCTTTTAGTGTGGCCTTTGCAGAATTTTCAAAAATGATCGACTTAAAAATTTGGGTAAAGAAATGTGACAATTGCGGGCATTATTTCCTGCTGGGGGACAACAAAAATCGAAAATACTGCGACCAAAAGCGTAAAGGGTTTTCAAGCCCTTGTAATGAGATTGGGGCATATTTAAAGGAACGGGCAAAAAGAAATAATCCAGTACATAAGGCGCGTACAGATGCTGATAACAGAGTGAATGGGTTAAAAAACAGAGGCCATGATGTAAATGTTAAAACGTTAAGAACTGAAATCAACAAACATGAAAATGATGCAATACTGGGAATTATTAGCGAAGATGAAGCGATTAATAAATTGAATGCTATTGGTAGAGTTGAAAGAAAGTCAAAAGCAAAAAGATAAAAGGAAGATAATATCATGAGAACAAAATTACCTACAGGTATTGAATATCGCTATCAAGATAAAAATACCGGCGAACATGTGTATCGAATTTCTGTGTATTGCGGCAGGGATAAAAAACCAATTCGTCAACAAATCAGATTCCCCAGGAACATTCCAGAGCGAGTACGAATCAAAGCAGCAGAAAAGCAACGGGCCTTGCTCGTGGCTCAGTATGAGCGAAGAGAGATTGTCAGTGCCCAGCGATATACTATTGAAGAGATTTCAGAGAAATTTTTGAATGAACACATCGCGGAAAAGCGGAAACAGAAGACCCTTTATGAATATAAGCGTTTGTTAAAAATTGTCTGTGAAGAAATTGGAAGTCAACAGCTTGATCAGATCACTGCCATGAATATTCAGACTCTGTATAAGCGTTTGAAATCGAAAGGACATAGTCAATCTATGCTTGGTCACATTCATGATGCTCTGTCTAGTATGTTCTCCACAGCTATTAGATGGCAGCTAATCACAGTTAACCCATGCAAATTGATTGGATCTCCGGATACGAGCAGTACATCCGTCCAGAAAAAAATCAAAAGGATAAAATTCCTGTCATTTGAAAATGCAGGATTATTGTTAAGCAGACTTGAATGTGAGCCTATCAAATATCAACTTGCTGTCCAAATGGCTATTTATGGAGGGGCAAGAAGGTCTGAAATTAATGGGCTGGAGTGGGGTGACTTTGATTTTGCCAATGGATCTATTCATATTCAGCGGCAGAGTACATATATTCCTGAAATCGGGATTTATGAAGATGATCCCAAAACTGAAGAGGGTGATCGCGTCATAGTACCACCTGAAAATCTGATGAACTTAGCTCAAAAATATCGTGATATTTGGGAAAAGACAAAAGTGGTTTGGTCTGAGGAAAACAGATTGAGTGATCGGCTTTTCACCAAAGAGGATGGCAGTCCGATTTTCCCAGACACGATCGCAAACTGGTTCAGAAAATTTCTGGTGAAAATTAGGGAAGAACAAAGAAATGAATTGCTGCAAGAGGGAGCAGCAGAAGAGGATATTGAAAATCTTCTTTTTCCTAAGATTCGCTTTCATGATCTTCGACACACCTGTGGAACGATGCGTAAAGCGCTTGGGGATACATTGGAAGATGTTGGGGCATACCTGGGACATGCTGACAAGACTTCTACTATGATATATGTTCATGCAATGAAAAATAGTCAAAAATTGACATCCGAGAAAATGGCCAGCATTATTCAAAAAGCGAGTAACATCCCGAATGACATCCCGAGAAGCAATATTAGTTAATATATTAAGAAATCAAAAACCCTAGAACCATTGCGGTTCTAGGGTTTCTTCTTGGCTGCCGGACTAGGATTCGAACCCAGACAGACTGAGTCAGAGTCAGTAGTGCTACCCTTACACCATCCGGCAACGGATACTCCAGCTCGTGACGAGCCACTCAGCAGAGAAGAATATACCATAGACCCGGGGGGGATGCAAGCCTTTGGCCTTCTGATTTGACGCTTTTTGCCAAGAAGACTACAGTGGAATCAGAAGTGGATCGGTGGGGGTGATAGACCATGAATAAACCAGACCGACATCCAGACATACGATTTCAATCATTGAAGTGTCGGCACCTGTGCGTTGCCACACGATTTTTGTGCTCGCTTGTGCTGGCCGTGGTGCTTGTCTTTTCGGGTGCAGCCAGCCCGGTTCTGGCACAGTCAGTCACACAACCCACCCAGTCAGATCCACAGGAGTCGTCATCACAGGCTTTTTCCAGCTGGTCCCAACCTGGTCCCATGACTGCTGCCGGCTGGCCATCTGTGGACCAGATCAAGGCCAAGGCCTACGTCGTGATCGACCGGACATCGGGCATGGTACTTCTGGGTCAGGATGAAACGTCGATCCAGTACCCCGCCAGCACCACGAAAATCATGACGGCTCTGATTGCTCTGGATCATCTCGCACTGGACCAGCAACTGACGGTCACCGCGACGGCGCTGGCTTTACCCTCCGATGCAGCCCGGGCCGGTCTGGTCGAGGGTGAGATCATCAGTGTGCGCGATACAATGGCAGCCATGATGCTGCGTTCCGGCAATGAAGCGGCCAACATGATCGCCGAGGCGGTCAGTGGCAGCCAGACCCTGTTTGCGGCCCGCATGAACCATCAGGCCCGGATTCTGGGCCTGCAGCAGACCCATTTCGAAAACGCCCATGGGCTGCATGACCGTGAGCACCAGACGACCGCGCTGGACATCGCGCAGCTCGCGGCAACAGCCATGGGAAACCCCCTGTTCCGCGACCTGGTCAGCACCCCTGTTTACGCCCTGCCGGCGACCAACAAACACCCCTACAACGGCTGGAATTTCCTGACCAGTACCAACCTACGCCTGCTTCTGGGCGAATCCGCGAACTACCAGTCGGATTTGCTAAAGAGCATCACAGGGATCAAGACAGGCACGACCGCTGCCGCCGGACAATGCCTGGTCTCTTCTGCGATTACAATGGAAGGCCATGAGCTGATCGCTGTCCTCCTTGGCGTCCAGGGCAATGATCCCGAGGGCAACCTGGTCGTTTACAGCCGTGCCCTGCTGGAAGCGGGTGCCAGCAAAGCCAGTCAGCTCAGCCTTGCACCGGCTTTTCCAGTCAATGATCTGGCCGACAGCACCTCCGATAATCCCTTGCCAGATCCTGATGCAACCAGCCAGAACACCAGCCCTGTGAAAAATCCCGTCGCAGCGGCGGATGGCAATCAGCAATCTTCAGCAACGCTGCTCACCATGGCCGATTGGCCGTATTGGCAGTTGGCAGCCATTGGGGGAGCCGGTCTGGTCTTGATCTTGGTCAGCTGGTTCTTTGGCTACCTGGCTGGCAGACGTTCTTGGCGCAAGAAATAGCTCAGGACAGCGTAAATCGCTTGGGGAAGGCTTCCTGGCGAGCGACCGACCAGGTCTTGTCGATATAAGCCGTTGTGTAGAGCTGCTCGAGGTCATGATAAACCCTAATCGCACGGCTGGTCAGGATATAATCATCCCCGGATCGGTTCAAAAAACCAAGCCAGACCGCAAGGGACATTTCCCAGCGGTAAAGCTGGCCCAGAGGCTGGCCGATCATCGCGGCAAAACGCTGGCTGTCGATGCAAAGGCCATACGCCCCCCAGAACAGAAAATAGGCGGCCCTTTGTCGCAGGCTGAAGCTGAGTTTCAAAGCCGTTGGTGACTGGCCTTTTTCCAGGCGTTCAATATAACCGTCGAGTGAGAACGTGTTGATCGAAAAACTTCGCTGCAGCAAGGTGGTGGCCGAGAGGCCGAATCCCAGGAAAGCATCGCGCGTCACCGATGAGTATTTGGCAGTTCCCGGCTTGGCGAATGTCCAGACCGAAGTCCGGACGAGACCGATCGCCTGGCAAAAGTGGGCCAGTTCGTCCAGCAATCGGCGCTTGGCTTTTTTGCCCATTGGCTTGTAACGATTGTCGGCAAAGGTGAAATCGATGAAAGGATAGGTCGACACTTGGGTGGCGCCCAGCTCAAAAGCAAGTGCGATGTCGCGGCGCAGACTGTCCGGTGTCTGGCCGGGGATGGCAAAGATCAGGTCAACATCGATCACGGCCAATCCGGCCTCGCGCACCCAGCCCAGTCGCTCGGCAAAGTGGTCTTCGCTGCGCCCGATCCGTGCCAGGGCTTCCTGGTCAAACGACTGCAGGCCAAGGCTGACCATGGTTACCCCAGCCCTTTTCAGCTGCTGCAGATTTTCCGGGGTGATGTCCTGCGGATGCAGCTCGATGCCGATTCCGTCCGTGATCTCGAAATACCGCTGCAAACGACCGATGATCGCTGGCAGGTCGTCCAGCATCAGCGCCGGGGTGCCGCCACCGAAATAGAGGCTGGTGACAGACCGTTTTTCAATCATGGAGGTGCCACCTGATTCGTCCAGCTGTCTGGTCACGGCCCTTCCAGTGCGGTCGATTTCCTGCAGCAGCGCCGGCAGATAAGCAGCAGCCTTTTCCGGCGTATAGAGCTCACGGCAGTAAGGACAAAAGCTGCACAAGGTGCGGCAAAAGGGAATATGGACATAGAGACCGAACCGGTTTAGCCCAGTCAAATCGGGCTGCCAGTCAGGTGGACAGGCTTCGAAGGTGAAAGGCTTGCTGGAGCGGGTCAGGAGCAGGCGCAGCAGGCTCGAGGTCAGCATGGGGTGGCCTTTTTCAGGAGGTGGCTGTATGTCCTGGCCAGATCCAGCAGTACACGGGGACGGCCGGCAAAAACCAGGCTGTATTCGGCCGCAAAGAAAAAACCACACTGCTGGCAGAGGCCCGGGATGTCGCGGCAACGGCCACAGGTCCAGATCTGGCCGTTTTCGGCTACCAGACACTGGCGGCTTGGGACCGGCGCCTCATTCCGGGCGATGAGCGGCAGGGCACGCTTGAGATTGAGGACTGGGTAACCTTGGTCGATCAGTCTGGCGATCCGATGACTGGCGTCCAGTTTTTGATCCCGGCTCAGGGCCAGGGATTGGGTTCCCGGATAGGGTGTGTGAAAATTGTAAGAGACAGCCTGGACACCAGGCAGACTACAGGCCAGATCGGCCACGGCTTCGATGTCAGTCAGATTGATCGTGTTGATTGCCATGTATAGAACGACCGGAACGTGTTTCGCCTGGCGGATGGTCTCCAGCACCTGGTCGTAGGTCTCACCACGGATGGCGTTGTGATGCTCGCGGCTGCCATCGAGGCTGACCAGATAGAGGTCGATGCCCGGAGCTGACAGCGGCAGAGTGCCATTGGTCACAGCATTGACCATCCAGTAGCCTATCTGCCGGGCGTGCATCACCACATCCGGAAACGTGTGGTCGCCATCGGTCCACAGCAGCGGTTCGCCGCCGTAGAGGAAAAGGATCCGGCAGCCCCGGTCATAGAGCGTCTGCAAGTCGGCCTGGATTTGCGCCAGCGGATAGTCCTTTGCCACTTGGTTGCTGACCGCACAGTGGCGGCAGTGGAGGTTGCAGCGGTCGGTCAGGATCACCGAGCCGACCAGAGGCCGGCTGCGCTGCCAGAACAGTGTCATGAGTCCGCGACCAACCAGGCGGGATATCGTCCAGAGGTTCATCATGGACGATGACTCTTCTCCAGCACTGCCAGCATCTCCTGATACTGTTCGGCACTGATTTCGCCACGGGCGAAGCGCTCGCGCAGGATCTGCACCGCCCGGTCTTCCTTTTGTCCGGCCCGGAGCGATGGCAGGTGTTGGCGCAACATGCGGAAGGCCACGAGACAGACCGCCGCCCAGAACAGCAGATACATCAACATGGACAGCAGGCCGAGCCACCAGGTGTCGCCGGATTGCAGCAGGAGCCTGACCGAATCATAGAAGGGGTGCATGATATCCCTCCCTTGGGGGTATGCGGTGTGAAAAGGATTTCAGTCGCGGATGATGTCGAGGATGACAGGAGGGGGGACGAATCCGCTGGTTTCAGGTTGGATGGACAGCGCCGCCTCGACGACGGTCATGGCAACCGCAAGTCTCGTTGGGTCATTGGCCAGGATTTCGACCAGAATTTGATCGATCGCAACGGTGTCCCCGAGCCGCTTGTGCAGGATCAGGCCCACAGCAGGATCGATGGCATCCCCTTTTCGTTCACGGCCGCCGCCGAGTGCAATCAAGGCCCGGCCGAGATCAGCTGACTCGATATGGGTCAGTATGCCCGTTGCCGTCGCGCGAACCTGATGGTGCAAGGCCGCCTGGGGCAGCAGTTCTAGTTGGTCCACCACGGCAGGATTACCGCCCTGGGCTTTTATTACTTCAGCCAGTTTGCGAGCAGCGGCACCACTTTGCAACGCGGTCTGCAGCAATCGGCGAGCTTCGCTGTCCGACTGGGCCTTGCCGGCCAACTGCAACATTTCGCTACCGAGCGTCAACGCGACCTCCAGTAGGTCGCCTGTCGCACGGCCCTTGAGCACATCAATAGCTTCCTGGACCTCAAGGCTGTTGCCGATCAGGTTGCCCAGTGGCTGGTCCATGCCAGAAATCACCGCCACAACTTGGCGTCCGACCTGCTGGCCGATTGCCACCATCTGGCGAGCCAGGGCCCGGGCGGATTCAAGGTCGGGCATGAAGGCGCCATTGCCGCATTTGACATCGAGGACGATGGCATCGGCCCCGGCGGCGATTTTCTTGCTCATGATCGAAGCTGCGATCAGGGGGATCGATTCGATCGTGCCGGTGACATCCCTGAGGGCGTAAAGCTTTTTATCGGCCGGGGTCAGGTCATCGGTCTGGGCCAGGATCACGGCGCCGATGTCCTGCGCCTGGGCAATGGCCTGGTCGGTGGACAAACCTGTGACAAAACCGGGAATTGATTCCAGCTTGTCGATCGTGCCACCGGTAAAACCCAGGCCGCGGCCAGACATTTTGACGACCGGGACGCCGCACGCGGCGACCAGAGGCAGGACAACGAGGGTGGTGGTATCGGCAATTCCTCCTGTGCTGTGCTTGTCAACTTTGATTCCGGGCAAGCTCGAGAGGTCCATTTGCCGGCCGGACCTGGCCATCGCCAGTGTCAAGTCACTGGTTTCACGGTCATTGAGCCCTTTGAGGAACATCGCCATCAGCATGGCTGAGACCTGGTAGTCAGGCCAGCTGCCATCACTGACGCCAGCGACAAATGTGTCAATTTCGGTTGATGTCAGGGCATTACCATTGCGCTTTTTGATGATCAGATCGACGTTGCTCATCTTGCTTCACCCCACCATGTTTATTACTTTCGATTATATCATTGCCTTTGACCTGTGAAGCAATCAGGTGGATAATGATGAAACTGCTTATCCAGGCAGCTTGGAGTCATTGCCATGTACGACCGCCCGACGATCCTTCATCTGAGCCGCACCATTATCCGCTTATCCCTGCCCGTGCTGGTTGAGCAGTTTTTCATCGTCCTGATGGGCGCTGTCAGCACCATGCTGGTCGGAAACCTCGGCCGCGAGGCCGTGTCGGCGGTTGGTAACATCGATACCATCAACAACGTGATGATCTCGATTTTTTCGTCGGTTGCGATCGGTGGGACCGTTCTGGTCGCCCAGTTCACGGGCAGGGAGGACCGGCTTTCTGCCAGCCGGGCCGCCAACCAGGCCATGCTGGCCAGCATCGTGCTTTCGCTGGTGCTGACAGCCCTGGTCGCAGGCTACCAGCATGCTCTGGTGGACCTTTTGTTTGGCCGGACAGAGGTTCTGGTACGGCAAAATTCACTCGCCTACCTTCGCATCGTCGTCTGGTCCTATCCGCCGCTAGCCTTGGCGACAACCGCTTTCGGGGCTATGCGCGGCAATGGCAACATGAGAGCCCCGATGATGATTTCGATCGTCATGAACCTGGCCAACATCATTTTGAGCTTTGTCCTGATCTATGGATTTCGCCTTGACCTGGGTTTCATCCACTGGACAACACCCGCCTATGGCGTGACCGGTGCTGCGCTGGGTCTGACGCTGGCTCGCATGCTGGGGTTTGTCCTGGCCATTGTCATGCTCAAAAAAAGCGACCTCGCCTTTTCCTGGAAGCCGCGCCGCTTTCTGGCCGTGGACAGGAAGAAAATGGGTACGATCCTGTTCCTGGGTGTCCCGGCTGGATTTGAACAGCTGATGTTCAATGGCGGCAAGCTGATCGTCCAATTGTTCATCGTCCAGCTGGGAACCGTGGCCCTGGCGGCCAATGCCATCTGCAACTCGATCGCTGCTTTTGCAACGATGCCGACCGTGGCCATGAGCTTGGCCTTGACCACGATTGTGGGCCAGGCGATGGGCCGCCGGGACAAAGAGGGCGCGCGGACCTTGCTGACCTTTGCCATTCCTTTTTGTTCGGCAATCCTGGTGGGGATGTCCCTGCTGTTCCTGCCGGTGATCGGTCCAGTGATTGGCCTCTATACCCAGGATGCGGCGACCCGCCAGACGGCGCTGCCGATCATGATCCTCTATCTGATTGCCCAGCCCATGCTCTGGCCGCCCTCATTTGCCCTTGCGGCCGGTTTCCGTGGTGCAGGCGATGTCCGCTACCAGCTGGTGGTGACCATGGTCAGCATGTGGGTGCTGCGCATCGGCCTGGGCTATCTGTTGACCGCTGTTTTCTCCATCGGAGTCATCGGTGTCTGGATCGCGATGATCAGCGACTGGGCCTTGCGCTCGCTGTTGTTCTCCCTGCGTTTGCGGAGTGGAAAGTGGTTGAACCGCGAACTGGTCGCCTGAAAAGCTGCGTGAGTGTTTTCACGCAGTTTCAATCGCAGACCGAGTTAGTTTCTGGCGCAGACCGGGTTAGTCTCTGGAAAAATTGGTATCAGGTGGACTCGCGCACGACCAGTTCGACCGGCAGGATCGTCTTGGCTGGGGTGGGTATACCTTTCATTTTACGTTCGAGGAGCTCCAGCATCTGGATCGCCATGGGCTCAATCGGCTGATGAACCGTGGTCAGGGCAGGCTGGAGCAGACTTGCGATCTGGACATCGTCGAATCCGGCTACACGGACATCTTCCGGAACTCGTTTGCCCCGGGCAAACAACTGGCGGATGACTTGGGCTGCGATGACGTCGCTGGAGGCAAAAATGCCATCGACCTGCGGGTGCTCATCGAGGGCTTTGGCGATCGAAGCTTCGTAATGCTGGCTGTTGAAGGATGATTCTTCAGTCTCGTAAACAGCGAAACGACGGCCGGAGGCTTCACAGACTTCGAGAAATCCATTGCCACGCTGGTTGGAGTATTGCCGGACGTTGCTGCTGCCTGAAATATAGAGCAAATTGCGGCAGCCCCGGGCGATCAGATGGCGGGCAATCAGACGACCGCCTTCAAAATTGTCTGCGCTGACCATCGGGATATCAGGCGACAGTTCACGGTCGTAGGACAGCAACGGCAAATTGGCATTCAGGAAGGGTTTGATTTCCGTCGTCCGGCTGGCCAGGATAATGCCATCGACTTTGTTGCGCTTGAGCATGTCGAGGTAGGCCAGCTCTTTTTCTTCATCATGACGGGAATTGCCCAGGAGGATCTTGTAGCCGCGCTTGGCAGCCTCATATTCAAGCGCATTGACCAAGAGCCCGAAAAAGGGATGGACGATCGATGGAACGATCACGCCAATAATGCGGGAACGCTGGAAAATCAGGGAACGGGCCAGTTCATTGGGCTGGTAGTCCAGCGATTTCATCGCTGACATGACTTTGCCGCGAGTTTCATTGCTGATATAACCGCGATTGTTCAGCACACGTGAAACAGTTGTCACCGTGACACCGGCTAATTTTGCTACATCCTTGAGAGTGGTCATGTCCTGCTCCTTCTGTTCTGGAAGTCCAATATAGTTTACAATAATCGCATCAAACTGAGAAGCAGGGGAACCGTTATGGCAACGATTCGTTCGATCGCAGAAGCTGCCAATGTGTCGCGGGGAACTGTCGACAAGGTCCTCAATGACCGGCCAGGTGTCAGCACGGCCGTGCGTGAGCGTGTCCGCCGGATTGCCGAGGAGATGGGCTACAAGCCCAACCTGGCTGGCAAAGCCCTTGCTTTCCAGAAAAAGGACATCCGGATCGGCATCCTGGTGCCCAGTGCCGCGGATCCGCTATTTCTCGAGGTCTTTGAGGGTATCCGGCGCGGAATTGCAGAATATGCCAATTTCGGCATCCAGTTCGAAGTCATTGAAATGACGCAGAACACGGCGGAACACCAGCTGGTTTGTATCCGGTCCCTGCAGGAAAAGAAAATATCCGGTCTGGTGATCAGCCCTTTCGATGATGAAAAGGTCCGCCAGACCCTTCTGGAATTCCGGGAACAGGGAATCCCGGTCGTTACCTTCAATACAGATGTGTCTGGCATCGGCCGCCTCTGCTATGTTGGCCAGGACTCGCGCCGCAGTGGCCGGGTGGCAGCTGACCTGATGCGCAAGATCCTGCCGCCGGGCAGTTCCATTGTCTGCATCACAGGACCTGCCGTATTCAAATCCCTCTCGGACCGTCTCGCGGGTTTCCGCTCCCTGATCAAGGCTGAATGCCCTGAACTCACCCTTGCTGCCGTCCTGCATAACGAAAATAATTCCGAAAGCGCCTACCAGGTGACTCGAGACTACCTCCGGAGTGGCAAGACAGCGGATGCTTTCTACATGACCAGCTCTGGCATCGATGGCATGGTCCGGGCGATCCGCCAGTTTGGTAAGCCGGGCACCCGGGTGGTTTGTTTTGACCTGATTCCATCGACGCGCCAGCTGATGCTCGATGGTCAGATTGACTTTTCCATCCTCCAGGAACCTGAGAAGCAGGGCTATGAACCGATCAAAATCCTGGTCGACCTGCTTTTCTACAACCGCAAGGTCACAGAAAAATACCAGTTCACCCGGATTGATATCCGGACCCGGGAAAACATCGACTGATTGAAGTCGATGGACAGGAGGAACCTCGCCATCAGGCTGCGCGCATTTTTAGCCCGCCATCTGTATCTTCTGGCAGTTTTGTCGATCTTGCTGCTTTCCTTGCTTGCGCTCCTGGCCATGAACGCTTTGCGCCAGCGCCTTCTAGACCAGACCCAGATCCTGGCGACGGACCGCGAGGCCCGGTACCATTTTATCCTGGTCGCGGAACAGACGGATTCACCCTATTGGCAGGAGGTCTATGCCGGTGCCCGGGCTGCTGCGGCCGAAGTGGATGCCGTTGTGGAACTGACCGGGCCCAAGAGTTTTTCGTCTGACCAGACTGCCGAGCAGATCCTGATCGCTTCAGCAGCCCGTCTGGACGGGATTGCGACCTGCGTGGTCGATACGGATTTGACCACACAAGCCATCAATCAGGCTGTCAAGGCTGAAATTCCTGTGGTCACGCTTGAGTATGATGCGGCAGAAAGCCTGCGCCAGTGTTTTGTTGGGGTCAACAGCTATGATCTGGGCCAGACATTCGGCCGCCTGGTGGCTGACGAGAATCCGATCGGGGAGATTATCATTCTGGTCAGCGAAGATCCTGAGCGAGCCAGTTTGTCGGAAAACCAGATCGTGGCCGGATTGCAGGATTATCTGGCGCGTTTCCCCAGCCTGACCCTCAACAGCCTGGAGATCAATCGCGACAGTGCTTTTTCCGCCGAACAAGCCATTCGTGACTTGCTGGTCAAAGACCAGCAGACCGTCCGCGCCATCATCAGCCTCAATGTTGGAGACACCTTGCGCGTGGTCGAAGCCCTGGTCGATGACGGGCGCACCAGCACGGTCAGCGTCCTGGGCTACCAGGAAAACCCTGATGTGCTCGAATACATCCAGAGCGGCCTGATCCAGGCCGTCATTGCCAGTGACCCTTATCAAATTGGCTATGACAGCATCCAGGCCCTGGCTGAGATCAAGACCAACAACCGCACCAGTGACTACATTCCGTCTGACCTCGTGACCATAGATGCTGACAATGTGGCTACCTACCTGCGGGGGGACAGCCAATGAAAGCAGTATTCTTCGGATCATGGATAAGAAAGCTCAAGCATTTTGTGACACCCAATTCACTGTTCAAGCGCTTGTTGATCCCTTATCTGCTCACCGGTATTCTTGTCGGGGCATCGACCGTCTACAACATCCTGTCGATCAACATCATTGTCGACCGGCTCAATGCCACGTACGAAAGCAATGCTGCCATTTTCGACCTGGTTTTGACCTTGGGTGAAGTCCAGACCAATACGGAAAGCTACCTGTCCACGAAAAGCTCGACCGCCCTGGAAAATTTTTACCGGGCTTCTGACAGTCTCAAGGAAAAGGCTGTCCTGCTCAATGACCAGGTCTATGATGCCCAGCCCCTGCTTTTGGAGCGCAACATCCGGCGCATGATCGAAAGCTACAACGCAGAAACACAAAGTGCCATCCAGGCCAAGCGCGGCCGCGACATCGCGGCCTATACGGACCACTACAACAAGAGTACACAAATCTACGAATACATCATCATGTATGCCGACCAGCTTAATCAAAACCGGTTCGAAAGCAATTATTCCCAGTACCGGGTCATGGGACATTTGCTCGACCAGATCCAGCTGCTGGATATCCTGATCCTGGCCCTGATCCTGGGCATCAATTTTGGCATAGTCCTCCTGACAGCCCTGCGCATCACAAAACCAGTGGCCCAGCTGGCCCAGCGCGCAGGCCTGGTAGCCGAAGGCAACCTCGACGTCGCCCCCATCGATGTGGATTCCCACGATGAAGTCCACACCCTGGCCAAGGCGTTCAATGCCATGATCATCAGCCTTCGCGCCTATGTGTCCCAGATCCGGGACAACCTGATCCGCGAGACCTACCAGAAGGAGCATGAACTGGTGATGGAAAATCTGCTCCAGGTAGCCCAGCTGAAAAACCTCCAGGCCCAGATCAACCCCCATTTTTTGTTCAATGCCTTGAACACGGGCGCCCAGATGGCCATGCTGGAGGGAGCTGACCGGACATCGGAATTTGTCGAGCATGTGGCTGATTTCTATCGCTACAACATCAAGCTGTTCGACCGCGACGTCACCTTGCGCGAGGAAATCCAGATGGCCAAGGATTACATCTACATCCAGAAAGTCCGGTTTGGCGACCGGATAACATACAATGAATCGATTGACCCGGATTGCCTTTCCATCCGCATGCCGGGACTGGTTTTACAGCCATTGCTGGAAAACGCACTCAATCACGGTCTCAAAGATATGGAACAGGGTGGTCAGGTGGACTTGGTTGCCCAATGGAAAGGCGATCGGGTCGAAGTGCTGGTCCATGATAATGGCCAGGGCATGGATCCTGAAAAGATCAGGCAAACCCTGGATGCCAAGTTTATGGCAACGGCTTCGCCCGGCCAGCTGGCATCTGAAACGGCTGAAGGCCAGCCAGGCACTGGGGCTGGCATCGCTTTGTCCAATGTGGTGGCGCGATTGCGCCTGTTTTTCCACTGCGAAGATGTCATTGACATCATCAGCGGACCCGGTATCGCAGGGACCACTATCAGGTTGTCCCTGCCTGTCCTTGCTGAAGCCAGCCTCCCGGCGCCCGCACCGGCAGAGACTACTGGGGAGAATTAGATCATGTACAAGATTTTGCTTTCAGACGATGAACAGATCGTGCTCGATTCCTTATCTTTCATCATCCAGCAGCATTATGGGGATGAGTGCCAGGTCACTCTGGCCCATACGGGCCGCGAAGCGATCACCCAGGCAGAGCTGATCCACCCGGATCTGGCGATCATGGATATCAACATGCCGGGGATCAACGGCATCGAAGCCATCAAGACCATCCGAGAAACCTCGCCGGGCACCCAGTTCATCCTGTTGACAGCGCTGGACAAATTTGATTATGCCAAACAGGCTGTCAGCCTTGGTGTGCTCGAGTACCTGATGAAACCTTTCAACAAAAAGCGGATTGTGGAAGCCGTTGAATCTGCCCTGGCCCTGGTGGATGCGCGGCGCCAGAGAAGGCTGTCCGAGCTGGCGATGCGGGAAAAACTGGAAAATGTCCGTTCCATCCTGGAAACAGGTTTTTTCTATTCGGTCATCTTTGCTGACGAACAGGAGGAAGAGATCCGGCGCTATCTGGAATTGCTGGATTTGCCATCCTCCAACGGCTTGTTTTTAACTCTGGAATTTGGCGAGCGTCAGCCGGATGGCCTGATGCCGAACCGGATCGGCCAGCACATGCGCCTGAACCGGGATTTCCAATCCCTGCGCGAGTCGATCAAGCTGGCCGCACCCTGCCTGGTTGGACCGCTGCTTCTGAACCGGATTGTGGTTTTCCTGCCAGCCGAGGCAGACTTGCCAGGCAGCCGGGACACGGTGGAACAGATTTTCCAACGGGTGGCCCGGGACAGTGGGGTCGAACTGCGCATGGGAATCAGCAGCCTGGTGGAATCCACCGCCCAGTTCCATGATGCTTACCGGGAATCCCTCCTGGCCTTGCAGCAGACGCCGTCCGGGGAACTCCGCTTTTTCCCGGATCTGCTGCCTTTGCTCAACACCGGCAGCAAAGGATACCTCGGCTGGCTGGAGACCAGCTTTTTGCAGGCGATTCGCCAGGGTGACCCGGAACTGGCCAGCCAGTATCTGAACCAAGTGTTTACCTCGCTGGAAACGATCGATCCGGCCGATTTGCCTGCGCTGCGTGGCAAAGCTCTGGAATGGCTGATCCTGGCTGCGCGCCAGAATGACTCAGGCAAGGACGGCCCGGGCAATCCGGTCGACCTGGATGCAGTGCTCCATGCGGCGAATATTCACGAGCTGCGCCAGGTCACGCAAGACAAAATCCGCGACCTGGCCATCCAGATGTCTGGGGTGCGCGGCCGGCCGGTCAGCGACATCATCGCTGCTGCCAAGAAAATGATCGATGAAAACTACGCGGGCAATGTTTCCCTCGAGTCGATCGCAGAAAGCATCGCCTTGAGCCCACATTACTTCAGCCGTCTGTTTTCCAGCCAGGTTGGCAAGACCTTCATCGATTACCTGACCGATCTGCGCATGGCCAAGGCGTGCCAGTTGCTGCGTGAAGGTCGCCTTTCGATCAAGGAAGTCAGTTCAGCCGTTGGCTACACCGATCCGAACTATTTCAGCCGCATTTTCAAGAAAATCATCGGCCAGACGCCGTCCGAGTACCGGGTCTGAACCATAAGGCCTGGAAGAACAAAGGCCAGGGGAGAATCATGATATACAGAATCGTTCGCCGCGCCCTTTCCATCAGCCTGAGCATTCTCCTGGCCACTGGCCTTGCTGCCTGCCAGCCGCAAGACCAGACAGGAGAAACAATGGCAGCTGGCACAACCACGCAGCCTGTGATCGGATTTGCCATGGATACGCTGGTCATCGAGCGCTGGGAAAGTGACCGCAACATTTTTGTTTCGGCGGTCAACGAGCTGGGTGGCGAAGTCATCGTCCAGAATGCCAACGGCAGCAGTGAAGAGCAGGAAAACCAGATTCGCTACCTGATCAAGAAAGCTGTTGACGTGCTGGTAATTGTGGCCATCGATGAAAAGGTGCTCGATGACGAGATCCATCTGGCCAGAGAGCGTGGTATCCGGGTGATCGCCTATGACCGGATGATCCACCAGACAGACCTTGATTTCTACATCTCGTTTGACAGTGCGGCCGTTGGTGAGTTGATGGCCCGGTCTCTGGTCCGCCAGAAACCGGAGGGTCGCTACATCCTGATGAACGGATCTGCCGATGACTGGAACACGGCGCTGCTCCGCAAGGGGATCGACACGGTCTTTTCCGAGTACCCCAATCATGTCATCGTCCGTGAGATGGCCGCTGCCAACTGGAGTGCAGATGACGCTTTTGCCAAATTCCGCCAGATCCTCGATACGGAAGTGGACTTTGACGGGATCCTCTGTGGCAATGATGCCCTGGCTGGTGCTGCTGTCCGGGCCCTGGCCTTGTACCGTAAAAGTGGCGACATCGCCGTGACCGGCCAGGACGCCGACCTCGATGCCTGCCAGCGGATCGTTGAAGGCACCCAGTTGATGACCGTTTACAAGCCGATTGGCACGCTGGCCAAGGCGGCAGCCGAAGCTGCCGTGGCTCTGGCCCGGGGGGATTCACCCCAGGCTAACGATACGATTGATGTCTACGGCACCAAGATCCCCTACGCCCGCCTGTCACCCGTGTCAGTCAACCGGTCCAATATCGATGAAGTCATCATTGCCAGCGGATTTCATAGCCAGAAGGATGTCTATCGCAACATTCCTGAAGATCAATGGCCTGGCAACAGTCATTCTTCAGATTTGTCATGATCGTTTTCGATCGAATTCCTATTTTCTTTGTTTTGCATTTATGAAATCATATGTTTACAATGAAAACATAGCAAAGCTTTGCCTCCCAATTCTGACATCATTCATTTTATCGGCAGCCTGGCTGCCCCGGTCAAGTACAGACTGGATGGAATTTTGAGACAGCCCAATAACAAGGGCTGTACGAACCTTGAGGAGGTATGTTCATGTCTTCTGTCGCCAAAACCCAAGATTCGGGTTTCCGGACGAAAGTCCAACATTTTGGCCGCTTTCTCAGCGGTATGGTCATGCCGAATATCGGCGCATTTCTGGCTTGGGGCCTGATTACCACATTCTTCATCCCGACGGGCTGGACACCGAGTGAACGGTTTGCCGCCCTGGTTGGACCTATGATTGTCAACCTGCTGCCCTTGCTGATCGGTTATACAGGCGGCAAGACAATCCACGGTGTCCGAGGCGGCGTCGTCGGTGCGATTGCCACCATGGGCGTCATCGTCGGAACCTCGATCCCGATGTTCCTTGGCGCCATGATCGTCGGCCCCCTTGGCGGCTGGATCATCAAGAAATTCGACGAATTGACCGAAAGCAAGATCAAAGCCGGCTTTGAAATGCTCGTTGCCAACTTCTCTGCCGGTATCATCGGTGGCCTCCTGGCGATGTTCAGCATGGTCGCGATCGGTCCGGTGGTCGAAGTCATCTCCAGTGCCATGGGCTCAGGCGTCAATGCATTGGTTGCCACTGGTTTGCTCCCACTGGTTTCCCTGCTCGTTGAACCAGCCAAGATCCTCTTCCTCAATAATGCGATCAACCATGGCGTTCTCGGCCCGCTCGGCCTCGAACAAGCCGCCACTGCAGGCAAGTCGATCATGTTCATGATTGAAACCAATCCCGGCCCTGGCCTGGGCATCCTGGCTGCCTACTGGGCTTTTGCCAAAGGCAACATCAAAATGTCCGCTCCTGGCGCCATCATCATCCACTTCTTCGGAGGTATCCATGAAATCTATTTCCCCTACGTCCTGATGAAACCGATCCTGATCCTGGCTGCCATCGCCGGCGGTGCTTCTGGTGTCCTGACCAACTCAATCCTTGGCGCTGGCCTGGTTGCCACACCTTCTCCGGGCTCTATCTTCGCCCTCCTGGCCATGACACCCCGCGGTGTTGGCAATTTCCTCGCTACGCTCACAGGTGTCGCTGTTGCCGCAGTCGTCTCCTTCCTCGTTGCTTCTATCTTCCTGAAGACAGACAAGACCCTGGTCGATGACGAAGCCCTCGCTGCCGCGACGCAGAAAACCGCCGACTTCAAAGGCTCTGCCCTGAACAAGGCCACCGCTGCCCAGGCTGCCAACATCACCCAAGGCTCTGTCACAGAAATCATTTTCGCCTGTGATGCCGGAATGGGATCCTCAGCAATGGGCGCGACGACCCTCAAGAAAGCCCTCGATAAGGCTGGTCTGAACAACATCAAGGTCGTCCACAAGGCCGTCAATGAGATCCCTGCTGATGCCAAAGTGGTCGTCACCCATGAAGGACTGACCGAACGGGCACGGGCAGCTGCTCCCGATGCTTTGCATTATTCGATCAAGAATTTCCTCAATGCCTCAGAATACGAAGAACTTGTCAACAAACTGAAATAACAAGTTCGTGAACACGCCTGGCCCGGACGTCCGGTCATCCTCAAGCATCTTTGTGGTAACAAAAGATCAGGACGGACCGGACGGACCGGGCCCCTCATTTCCAGAATTTGTTCGTTATGAATGCATCAGGTCCTGGAAAAATAATCAAGTGAGTGTCCATGAACCATTTGAATGAACGACAGTTGAATATCCTCCGGGAAATTGCCCGTATGGATGATTTTGTAACTTTCGGTGAACTGGCCCAGAAGCTTTCAGTCAGTTCACGCACCGTCATCCGTGAACTGGATGACTGCTCGGAGTGGCTTCGTTCAGCGGGTATTGAGCTCGAACGCAAAGCAGGCCAGGGAATCCGGTTTCTGGCTGGAGATAAAACGAGAGATGAATGGCTGGCTTTTCTGGAAGAACACCGCGTCACATTTGAATATGCACTGCCGGACAGACTTTTGTACTTGCGCCAATGTCTGCTGAGAGACGAAGGTCCGTTCAAGCTTTTTACACTCGCCCACCAGCTGAAAATAGCTGAAAGCACGATCAGCAGTGATCTAAGCCGCATTGAAGAATGGTTTTCAAGCTATAACCTGGAACTGGTGCGAAAGCCTGGGCTTGGCATTTACTTGTCAGGATCTGAGGAAAACCGTCGGCTGGCACTTCTGGATCTGCTCCATGAGGTCTGGAATGAAAATAGCCTGATTGAACTGATGCTCCATCAGCATGAATCTGCTGCAGGCAGACGCTTGCGCAATCTTCTGAAATTCAGCCTTCAGGATCTTGAACATTTGCGCAGCCTGATCCAGATTGTCGAAGTCTGGGAAAAGCAAAACCAGCTGGTCCATCGCGAACGCAGCTTCCTGGGTCTGATCCTTGCCTTGATGATCCTGTCCTGGTGCAAAGACAGGCCTATAGACAGAACGGACTCAGAATCCGGTGAATCCCTCGGTGCGATGGCTCTGGCCAACAACCTACTCGAAGAAACGGCCCTGACATTGAACATGCCCTGGCTGACGCGCGAAGTCATGTACATAGCCAGTCAATTGCCGGTATTCTATCCGGAAATTACGGATCCCACGGCTCTGGCAGCAGACCGGCCCTGGTTTGATGCAGCTGACATGGCCCGCCAGATGATCAATGTCGTCCAACAGGAAACCGGCTATGCCATCCATGATGAAGATGTGCTGGTGGATGCCCTTGCTTCTCATCTCCAGCTGGCTATGACACGCCTGGTCTTCAAGCAGGCGATTCACAACCCGCTGGAAAAGGAAATCCGTGAACATTATCCGAAATGGTTTGACTTGGCCAGGAAATGCTCGAGCCTGATTGAAACGGCTCTGGCCTGCCCGGTTCCGGATGCTGAAACAGCCTATCTGACGCTCTATCTGGGTGCTGCCATGGAAAAAGCGGCCAGCCGCTCCGAGCGCAGGTATCACATTGCAGTCCTTTGCCCGATCGGCATGAGTTCCTCAGTCCTTTTGGCCAGCCGGGTCGAGGCAACCTTCCCCCAAGTCACGGTTGACGCCATCATTTCCTTCAAGCAAGCTCCAGAGGTCATCCTGCAGCAAAGACTGGACATGATTCTGACGACAGCCGATATTTCACTGCCCGGTATTCCCGTCCTGATGGTCCGTCCGTTTTTTCCGGAATCAGACCAGGTAAAATTCCGTGAATTCCTCAAAAATCTGCTGCCGCGCAAAATCACCCCCGTACCCAACCAGACTCCGGATCTGCTGCAAGAACTGAGTCAGGTCAATGAACTGGTCAGCGGCCTGACCAGTCTGCTGAGCCACTTCTTTTTTCTGGATTCCGATGCAACATCACTCGACTTTGTCATTGAACAAACTGCCAGACAGATCCTGCCAGAAAACGCACCTGCCCTGGCCCGCGCCCTGGCCCAGCGTGAAAGCTTTGGTCATCTGGTTCTGGGCGAGCAACAGATGGCCATGTTGCATACACGTACAGACGATGTGAAAGACTTGCACTTTGGCCTGATCCGCCTCCGGAAAGCACTGGTGATCGATGGCCAGTCAGTCTCGACCATCCTGGCCATGGCAGCACCTCAAGTCATCGCCCCTGTCAAACTGGATATCATGCGCCTGATCAGCCGCAGCATCATCGATGACGATCCCTTTGCGCTGGCCTTGCGCGAAGGAGACGCGAAGGCCATCTACAGCCAGCTTGAACGCCTGCTGAAAAACCATTTTCCGATCAATCGCACGCTCACCGCCATCCCGGGTTGACTAACAAAAGTCTGTCAACTCAATCAATCCCAAGGAGAAAAACCATGACTGAACAAACATCCAGCTCTGACGTCCTGACCCGCGACGCGATCCGCCTTCACCTGCCTTCGACCGACAAGTTCACGGCCATTCGCCAAACCGGTGAACTGCTGGTTGAGCGGGGGTGTGTCACCCCCGAGTACATCGACAGCATGATTGTGCGGGAAGAAGAAGTATCGATCTACATGGGATCGGGCCTGGCTTTGCCACATTGCACCAATGAAGGCCGGGTCTACATCAAGAAGTCTGGCATCGTTGTGTTTCAATATCCTGAAGGAATCGATTTCAACGGTGAAAAAGCCTATATCCTGATTGGTATCGCAGGCGTGGGTGATGATCACTTGGCGATCCTGCAGAATGTAGCCGTGACTTTCATGGACTGTGACGAAGCCACCCTGCAAAAGCTATTTTCGACCGACGATGTCGAATTTGTCTACAATCTGCTGATGCCCAAATAAAAGGGGCAGCAAACGCTTAACACAGGACAAAGTCCATCAAAGGGGATTTGAATATGAATGCCATACATTTTGGAGCCGGCAATATCGGCCGGGGCTTTATTGGTCTGATTTTACGCCAGAACGGTTATGATCTCACGTTTGCCGACATCAGCGATCCGTTGATCGATGCGATCAAAGCGCATGGCGAATACGACGTGATCATTGCCGATCCCAGCGGCCAGAAAATCCATGTCGACGGGGTTCAGGCCGTCCACAACATCAAGGAGCCGGACCGCCTGGCAAACCTCGTTGCCCAGGCCGATCTGATTACGACCGCTGTGGGACCCACGATCGTACCGCTGATTGCCAAGACGATTCTGCCAGGGATCCGCCAGAAATTGTCCGGCTCCCAGATCCAGCCGCTGAACATCATCGCCTGTGAAAATGCCGTTGGCGCGACAGCGATCCTCAAGCAAGCTCTTTTTGATCTGCTGGACGCAGATGAGAAGGTTCTGGCTGAAGAATCTATCGGCTTCCCGAACTCTGCTGTTGACCGGATTGTACCAGCGCAGAACAATGCCAACCCGCTGGATGTCAAAGTCGAGCCCTTTTTTGAATGGGTCGTTGACGAAACCCAGCTCAAAGGGACGTTGCCCCGGATCAATGGCGTTCACTTCGTGAGTGATCTGGTACCCTACATCGAGCGCAAGCTTTTCACCGTCAATACCGGCCACGCTGCTGCAGCCTATTTCGGCCTGGCCAAAGGTTTCAAGACGGTTTACGAAGCCATGACCAATCCTGACATTGAAGCAGCCGTTCGGGCCGTTCTGAGTGAAACCTCAGTCTATGTCACCAAACACTATGGCTTCGATGAAAAAGAGCACCAGGACTATGTCGACACCATCATCAGCCGGTTCAAGAATCCGGATATTTCCGATGACCTGGAACGGGTGGCCCGCTCACCCATTCGCAAACTGTCCCCAAGGGATCGCTTTGTCAGTCCTGCTACAAAACTTCTGGACATGGGTGTCGAACCCCAAAACCTGGCCCGGGCGATCGCTGCAGCTCTCCGCTTCAAATCCGAGGGCGACAAAGAGAGCCTGGAACTGCAGGAATATCTGGCCGCCAATGGCCTGCGGGCGACTTTACAGAAATATTCCGGACTGGATGCAACCTCGAAGCTGATCGATCTGGTCGAATCCGCTTATCAGCAGCAATAATAAGGAGGAAAGAATATGCAGAGAATCGAAGTGACCGTACCATTCAAAGAAGGATTGCACGCCCGCCCGGCTACAGATCTGGTCAAGATTTGCATGGGTATTAAAAGCGACATTACCCTGATCAAGGGAGAAACCTTTGTCAACCCCAAGAGCATTTTGGGCATCATGTCCCTCGGCGCCTCGCACGGGACGGCGTTGGCCGTACAGGTCAATGGTGCGGATGAGGACGAAGCAATTGGAAAATTGCAGGCGTTCTTTGCCGGCTGATAAGAGAAAAGGCAAATAATCTGGAGAAATTTGCATCTAATGAACCTCTTTACAGAACAGATATGACATTGCCAAGGCCCACGGCTGCTGTTAGCATGAAAGGACTGTCTTTCGTCCCGGATTGCCCGGCAGCTTTTTCTTGGAGGCATCAATGGAAATCTTGCAACAATTGAGTCATTTGACATCCATGCAAATTCTCGCCGGCCTGGTTGTTGCAGTCATCATCGGCATCGGCAAGACCGGCATCAGCGGCATCGTCCTGTTGGCCATCCCGATTCTGGCCAGTGCCTTTGGGGCGATTGAATCGACCGGCCTGATGCTGAGCCTGTTTCTTCTGGGTGATGTCTTTGCGGTCAAAGCCTATGCCCGGCATGGTAAATGGGATGAGATCAGAAAGCTCCTGCCGCCAGCATTGGCTGGGCTGGCCGTGGGCAGTCTGGTGGGCAGATTTATCAATGACCTGCAGTTCAAATACCTGATCGCCAGCATTGTTTTAGTTTGTCTGGTCGCAATGGTCTGGCAGGAATATAAACGGGGCCAGCTCAAAGTGCCGGATGCCCCCTGGTTTGTGGTCCTGATCGGTGTGCTTTCCGGCTTTGCCACCATGATCGGCAATGCAGCCGGCCCGATTTTTGCTATCTACCTGCTGGCGATCCGACTGAACAAGCAAAATTACATCGGTACAACTGCCTGGTTTTTCCTGATCATCAACCTGGTAAAACTGCCCCTGCAGATTTTTGTCTGGCATAACATCACCTGGACGACGGCAGCCCTGGCGATTGCAGCCCTGCCCGCAATTTTCCTCGGCACCCGGATCGGGATCTGGGTGATCCGGAAATTACCGGAAAAAACGTTCCGTTATCTGGTCATCACGATGACGGTTGTCGTCGCAATCCGGATGTTTTTCTAACAACCGGCTTAACAACCATCAATCGGCCATCTGGCACAAACAATCTCCAAGCAAAAAGGGTTGTCCCTGAACGTTGATCGTTCGAGACAACCCTTTTTTAAGATCGACTGTGGGACCGGGGATAAGGTCTCTGCGTTCCTGGCGATCTACTGGCTCAGCCAGCGAAGAAAGACTTGAGCTTTTCGATCGCTTCCACTTCGTCTGCCCCTTCGACCTGAACAGTCAGCGCTGTACCATGGGAAGCGCCCAGGGACATGATGCCGAGAATGCTTTTGGGATTGACATGACTGTCGTCCTTGATCAAGGTGATGTCGCTTTTGATGGTCATGCAGGCCTTGACAAGCTCGGTGGCTGGACGGGCGTGCAGACCTTCTTTAAAGGGAACAGTGACTTGGATGGTTTGCATGGTTCTTATCTCCTCAATGAATCGTTAAAGGAAAGAATATCTTTTTTAAATTATACCAGATCTCTAGATTCAGTCGACGCTTTTCTTCAGTGCACCGATCATGAACGCGGTGACGACCGTACCAACGGCGATCGAGACGAGATACATCGGGATGTTGGTCACGGCGAAGAAGACGAAGATGCCGCCGTGGGGTACGCTCAATGTTGCATTGAAAAGCATGGAGAGGGCACCGGTAATGGCTGAGCCAACCATGATCGAGGGGATGACACGCAGCGGGTCAGCTGCGGCGAAGGGAATCGCACCTTCGGTGATGAAGGAAGCACCCAAAACCCAGGCTGCTTTGCCGGATTCTTTTTCGAACTCGGTGAATTTCTTTTTGAACAGGATGGTAGCCAAAGCCAGACCAAGCGGTGGGGTCATGCCGGCAGCCATGACCGCAGCCATGACAGCGGAGCCTTGTCCAGCAGCCAGTGTGCCTGTCGCAAAGGCGTAAGCAGCTTTGTTGACCGGTCCACCCATGTCAAAGGCCATCATCAGACCGACAACCAGACCCAGGATAATGGCATTGGCGCCAGAAAGGCCAGTGAGGAAGTTGGTCATGCCCGCATTCAGGGCTGCAACCGGTACACCAAGGACATAGAACATCAACAGGCCGACAATCAGGGCGCCAAGGACAGGGATGATCAGGACGGGCATGATACCCTGGAGGGATTTGGGCAGCTTGATGTACTTTTTGATGCCCAAGACAACATAACCAGCCAGGAAGCCAGCGACGAGACCGCCAAGGAAACCAGCATTGAGCTGGACGGCGACTGAACCACCGATCATGCCGACGGCCAGACCGGGACGGTCAGCGATCGAATAGGCGATGTAACCGGCCAGGATCGGAACCAGGAAGGAGAATGCTCCGGAACCACCGATTTTCATCAGGTAGTCGGACAGGGTATTGCGCAGTTCAGTACCACCAACCAGCCAGCTCAGGGCAATGATGATACCACCAGCGACAACGAACGGGATCATGAATGAAACGCCGTTCATCAGGTGCTTGTAGACACCGGTGCGGTTGGCCGCGCGCTGCTCTTTGATCGCACTGACCTGGTCAGCCAGATTGTTGGCTGAGCCATAAACCGGTGCATTGAGAGCTTTCTCGATCAGGCCATTGGCGTCCTTGAGGGCGTCGGAAACGCCAACCATCAGGACTTTCTTGCCACCGAAACGCTCCATCGGAACGGTGGTGTCGCAGGCCAGGATGATGGCGTCTGCGGATTTGATTTCATCGGCGGTCAGTTCGTTTTCGACACCGACTGAACCACGGGTCTCAACTTTGACATCATAGCCCTTTTTCTTGGCTGCATCAGCAATTGCTTCTGCGGCCATGTAGGTGTGAGCGATGCCAGTTGGACAGGCTGTGACTGCTAGGATTTTCATGAACACGCCTCCTCAAAAAATATTGTTATAACAAGCCTTGCGTCGGCTTACTACCGGGTGGGACGAAGGACAACCTTGGCGGCCATCCGTTCGACATCTTGGCGGGAGAAACTCTCTGTCCCGACTTTGCTGACGGCCAGCGCTCCGCAGGCCGTCGCCCAGGACAGGGCTTGCTCCAGACCGAGGTTTTGGGACAGGCAATGGACAAAGCCGGCCAGCATGGAATCGCCGGCACCGACAGTGCCGCGAACCTCAACCTTGAGCGGTTCGGCAAAAAGGGCCTGTTCTTGGCTGACCAGGATGCTGCCGTCGCCACCCATGGAAACGAGGACATAGACAATGCCATACTGGGCGATCAACTGGCGGCAGGCAGCAACGATTGCTGCTTCAGTATCCAGATGGGTGCCGAGAGCACTCTCAAGTTCGTGGATGTTGGGCTTGATCAGGGTGGGGGATGCCTTGAGACCCTCCAGCAGCAGGATGCCATCGGCGTCGAGGACACTCTGGCAGGGGGGCTGGACCCGGCTGATCAGCTGGCGGTAAAAATCAGTGGGCAGTCCCTTGGGCAGGCTGCCGGAAAAGACGATGAACTGGCTTTGGGCAGACAATTCGTCGATCTTAGCTTCGATGGCCGTGATAGCTGCTGCATCGACGGCAAACCCGGCTTCGTTGATGTCGGTTGTACTGCGGGATGCAGTTTCAATCAGCTTGGTGTTGGTTCTGGTAGCAGCATCAATCTCGATCAGGTCCGTGTCCAGACCGTCGTGTTCCAGCAAGGAACGGACATGGCCGATGTTGCTGTGGCCGATGAATCCGGTGGCCTTGGCCTGTGAGCCTAGGGATTGCAGGATCCGGGCCACGTTGATACCCTTGCCGCCCATGTCTTCGCGGACGCTTTGCACCCGGTTGACTTCGCCAAAGGCAAATTTTTCCACGACAACGGTGCGGTCGATGGCTGGATTGAGGGTGACCGTCGTAATCATCTCAGTTCCTTTCAAGATCGGATCAGTTCAATGTCGTTATTGCGGTAGGTCTCCAGCAGGGACTCGTCGATTTCGCTGTCCGTGATGATGACATCCACCATCGACAAGGGTGCGATCTGGCAGAGCGCTACCCGGTTGAATTTGGAATGGTCGACCAGGACAAAGCGCTCACTGGCGCAGCTGAGCATGGCGCGTTTGACTTCGGCTTCATCCAGGTCAGGGGTGGTCAGGCCGCTGTCGATGGAGACCCCATTGGCAGCGACGAAGGCTTTGTTGACATTGAACCGGCGCAAAAACTCGATCGCCATGTGTCCGACGGCTGCCAGGACATTGAGCCTGACCTTGCCGCCCACGGTGATCAATTCAACATTCGGGTTCTGGGCGATCAGGCTGGACACCGTGGTCGAATTGGTGATCACCGTCAGGTGCAGAGTGGACTGGCCGATCAGGCGGGCCAGTTCGAGCGTGGTGGTACCGGCATCGAGGATGATGTTATCGTGATCGTCCAGCCGCTCGAACGCCTTGCGGGCGATGGCTTGTTTTTGGGCTTCGAACAAGGTTTCCTTCTGGTTGTAGCTCTCTTCGATCGTCAGGGTGGTCAGGCTGGTCAGGATCGCACCGCCATGGGTTCGTTCGAGTTTGCCTTCCGCCTCGAGTGTCGCAAGATCGCGCCGGATCGTGGCTTCAGACGCTTCCAGGGAGTCACACAACTGACGGACTGTGATGGTGCGGCTTTGCTTGAGAGCGTCGAGAATGCGAAGATGTCGTTCTCCCTGTAACATAAGGATCAGAGCCCGATTTCGTAATCATGGAGGACTTTGAGCACGGCAGCAGGGGAATTGGCAGCCCGCAGATTGGTGCGGAAATCCTCTTTCATCAGGCGGCGGGACAAATTGGCCAGGATCTTGAGATGGACATCGCCGGCATTGTCAGCCGGGACGCCGATCATGAAGATGATGTCGATCGGATTGCCATCGAGCGACTGCCAGTCCATGGATTCCACGGTGGCGTACATCAGGAGTGGTTCAGTAACGGCGTTGGTTTTGCCATGGGGGATCGCCACACCAAAGCCCATGCCTGTCGAATATTCGCCTTCGCGGTGCAGGACTGCATCGCGATAACCACCGACATCGGCAACACGTCCGGCTGCGGCTGCTTTTTCTGCCAGCATCTGGATCGCTTCTTCTTTGGTCTTGGCCGGCAGGTTCAGGATAATCAGGTCTTCGTTAATCAGCATTGGTTCCTCCAGAGGGGTGCCCTTTTCCAGATCGTCTGGAGTTGGGCGATTGTTTGTGACTGGTTTTCTGTGGTAGTCGGTGATTGCTTATGATCGTATATTATCACATGTGATTGATAAATCAAGCACCTTTTGGCTTTCTAAATGAAATTTTGCGAATTCAACCAAGTTATGTTTGGGTGTTTTGTGCAAAAAGTCAATCCTTTGACTGTCAAAGATGATTGGATTTTCCCGATTCGTGATTGCTGGCGATCAAGAAGCAGGGTTGAAGACAGAGGTTCATATAATTTCTGTCCATTTTGAACCGTGTTTTTGACAAAGAATCACTGTCCAGCATTTCCTCGACCCTTGACCTCTGTTAAAATGAAACAGACAACAGAGAAAATGAAAAGGAGAAGTCGATATGCAACTCAAAGGTGTCAATGCTGCTCCCGGTCTGGTGATGGGGCCGTGCCTGGTCCTCGAAGAGATCCACCATCCTGATTTCACTCACCACAGCATCGCAGATGATCTGGTTGAAGAAGAAAAGAACAAGGTCCGCATTGCCTTGGGACTGGCTGAGGAGCAGCTGACCGCCATTCGCGACCGGGCCAGTGCCGCAGGACTCGAAGAGCAGGCTGCTGTCATGGATGCCCACCTGATGATGCTGGGCGATCCGATCCTGACCGAGGGTTTCCTGACAACTGTTGAATCGGAACATCTCCCTGCCGTTGGCGCCGTCCAGAAAGGCATAGCCGCCCAGGCAGATATCTTTGAATCACTGGAAGACGCTTACTTCCGGGAACGGGCCCAGGATATCCGGGACATCGGCCGCCGCCTGGTCAATCTCCTTCTAGGGCTCGAAGAACCAGACATCAGCTCGCTGCCTGAAGCGCTGATCCTGATTGCCCGCGACATTACACCTTCAATGATGGCTTCCGTCGATACGAAAAACCTGCTGGGTATTGTGGCTGAAATTGGCGGTAAAACCTCACACACCGCTATTTTGGCGAATAACATGGGCATCCCGGCCGTTCTCGGCTGTCATGATGTGGTTTCAGTTGCCAAATCCCAGCCTTCAGGGGCCCGGATCGCCGTCGATGGCAGCTCCGGCCTGGTCCACATCGGCCTGACCGATGAGATGGCTGATGCGCTCAAAGCAGAAGCCGAGCGCCGGGCAGCGGTCAAGGCATCCCTGGCTGTGCTCAAGGATCAGCCAACTGTGACCAAAGACGGCGTCCATGTCCAGCTGGCCGCCAATGTCATGGGCCCGGGCGACGTTGACAAAGTCCTGGCCGTCGGCGGCGAAGGTGTCGGCCTGTACCGAACCGAATTTTTGTTCATGGACCGCGACAAAGCCCCCGACGAAGAAGAACAGTACCTGGCTTATCGCACCATGATCGAGGGTCTTGCTGGCAAGCCAGTCATCATCCGGACGATGGATATCGGTGGTGACAAGAGCGTCGACTACCTCAACATCGCCAAGGAAGAGAACCCCTTCCTCGGCTACCGGGCACTGCGCATCTGCCTCGAGCGCGATGACCTGTTCCTGACCCAGTTGCGGGCCATTCTGCGCGCGGCTGTCCACGGCCAAGCGCTGGTCATGTTCCCGATGGTCTGTTCGCTCAATGAACTCCGCGCTGCCAAAGCCAAGGTGGAACAAGCCAAGGAGCAACTCAAGCTGCGCGGCGAGTCCTATGCCGCTGACATCAAAGTCGGCATCATGATCGAAATTCCTTCTGCAGCCGTGATCGCTGACGTCTTGATCAAGGAAGCTGACTTCTTCTCGATTGGCAGCAATGATCTGACTCAGTACACGCTGGCCGTTGACCGCATGAATGAAAAAATCAGCTACCTCTACAACAGCTTCCATCCGGCGATGCTGCGCCTGATCAAGTCGGTCATCGAGCCAGCCCGTGCTGCTGGTGGCGAAAAATTTGCCGGCATGTGCGGTGAAATGGCTGGAGATCCGCGCGCAACCCTGGTCCTGCTTGGCCTCGGTCTACAGGAATTCTCCGTCGGACCTTCAGGGCTCCTGCGGATCCGGAAAATCATCAACAGCGTTGACTTCAGTTATGCCAAGTCTGTGGCAGACAAGGCTCTGACGCTGGGTACCACTGCCGAGATTGAAGCCTATCTGGCTGAGGCCTTGCCGGAAGATCTCAAGGCATTTTTGGTCTGATTTTTCTTAAACTGAACCGAGCGGAGCAGACCATGATTGAATTTGACAAGCTGACGGTTTCTGCGAATGATTCGATTCTTTTGATCATCGACATCCAGGAAAGGCTGGCCCCGGCTATTGCCCATTCGGAGTCGATTCTTGAAAAAACTGGCATCCTGGTCCAGTCTGCTGCTGTCTTGGGCATTCCGGTGCTGGCAACCGAACAATATCCCAAAGGGCTCGGACCTACGGTCGAACCCATCCAGGCCTTGTTTAGCCAGACAGCAAGCTTCCTGGGAGTTTTCGCGAAAATCCAGTTTTCCGCGTTGACACCGGAAGTTCTGGCAGCGATACAGGCCACCGGCCGGAAAAAAGTGGTGATCGCAGGCATGGAAACCCATGTCTGCGTCTTCCAGACCGCACGGGCTCTCCAGACTGCCGGCTACCAGTGCTTCCTGGCCCAGGATGCGGTTGGTTCGCGGACCGATGCCAACCGGGACAATGGCCTGGACTTGATCCGGACCTGTGGCGCCGTGGTGACCAATGTCGAGACGCTTGTGTTTGACTGGCTCAAGCAGGCTGGGACTCCGGTTTTCAAGCAACTTTCCAAACTGATCAAGTAAGAGCACCTGGAACTGGTTGCGCAAAAGAGAAATTTCAGTGGATCGATTCGAGTTCGAATCACAAACCTCGCTGCACGGGATCAGGAGATCCTGTCAGCGAGGTTTTTCATAAGGATACCAGATCAAATCTGGTGCAATTATTTATCCATTGCCTCTGCCATCGTCTTGGCATTGCCTTTGGCCTTGTCTTTCAAGAGCGCAACCAGCCCATCGGTTGCCTGCATCGAACCATCCTGGAAGATCCAGAGCGCTTCACAGTCGGGCAAGCTCTCGACCAATTCACGTCCGTCTTCATAGGACAGCAGGAAAACTGCCGTGGAAAGATAGTCGGCCAGACCACTGTCCGGGGTCACGATGGTGACCGCCCGCTGGTGATTGGCCGGCATCAGGGTTTCAGGGTCGATCAAGTGATGGTAGAGCACCCCGTCAACGAGGTAATAACGCTGGTAGTCCCCGCTGGTGACAATGGAGGTCTCATTGGCCTGAATGACATCTACCGATTGGCCCTCCGGGATCAGCATGGACACAAAGGGATTCTGGATGCCGATCGCCCAAGTTTCCCGCGCTGGATCTGCCGGTTTTCCGATCAGGCGGACATTACTGCCACCGGCGCTGATAATGCCCGAGGTCATGCCCTGGTCTTGCAGGAGCTGGGCCACGATTTCAGTGGCATAGCCTTTGGCGACAGCACCCACATCCAGCCGGACCAGAGGATCTGTCAACTCGAGGGTTGAAGACTGGCGATTGATGACGATCGCGGCAGGATCGATGTGCTCGGCAGCAGCCTGCAAATCGCTCAGATTTGGGACCGTGGCCTGACCTGATTCTGCTGCTTCGCGATGATCGTGCCAGATGCGAAGGACTGAACCGAGTGATGGGCTGACTTTTCCGGGGGCCAGATGGTCATTGTCCAGGTAGAATTCAATCAGGTCCAGGATCCGGGCATCGACTTGGACCGGGCCTTTTCCAGCCCTCATGTTGATCGTCATCAGGTTGTTGATACCGGGGTATTCATGGTAGATATCAAACAGCTGGTGAAGCTTCTGGAATTCTGATTCAGCCAGGTCAGCCCAGCGGTCAAACTCGGCCTGACTGTTGGCGTAGCCGATCAAAGTGATCACCGTGTCAAAGCTCGACGTGAATGCACTGGAGTATTTGACCAGCGTTTCCTGAGCGGCTGGCGGGGTGGTCTGGCCTTCTGGCGGAACAGACCCAGCAGAGGATGTTGAGGCTTGCGGTGCGGCACAACTGGTCAAGACGATGGCCGTCAAGATCAGGACAATGGCAGACAGACGTGCCGAAAGGGAAAGATGTGTTGTATTTCTCATCATAGATTTCATACTCATTTACTGTTGAATCAAGGTTTCATCTGCAATTGATCCGGCTGATTTTCCCGGGGGGAAAAGAACAAGGGGGTGCGATGTGCACCCCCTTTCATTTTAGTCAGCAAGGATATTTCTTCAAGGAATCTGGAAAAATTGTTACTGGGCAGTGGTGACGGCTTTTTCCAGAGCTTCGATGTAGTGGTCAGGACCAAAGGTGGAAGACGTCTTGAGGTCGACGAAGATGTTCTTGTCGCCTTCGCGGGCAGCACCTTCGATTTCGGCCATGGTCTTGCCTTCTAGGTAAGCTTCGAGGGCATCAGCCTGTTCCCACCACTCTTTACCGATGGCGGAAGCTTTCTTCATGCCGTAGGCATCGCCGAGCTCGCGCTTGGTGGCACCGAGGGCCTTGAGATCGGCAGTCAGTTCGCCCTTGGCATTGAAAGCGATGTCGTGGACAACAGCGTCAACCCAGACATCGAGGACTTTACCGGCATCGTCGGTGGCAGCAATAGCCAGGCTCTGGTAGGACTGGAATTTGCCATCTTTGTCAGCGGCGGCATTGGCGCTCTTGGCGGCATTGATGGAAGCACCGAAACCGAGCTTGGTGGCAGCGGTCGGGGTAGCCATTTCAGCAGCAGCGACAGCCTTCTTCAGAGCTTCGACATACTGGGTCGGGCCAAAGGTGGAGGAAGTCTTGAGGTCGACAAAGATCCCTTTGTCGCCTTCCTTGGGAGCGGCTTCGATTTCGGCCATGGTCTTGCCAACCAGGAAAGCCTCGAGGGCATCAGCCTGTTCCCACCATTCCTTGCCAATCGGGGAGGCTTTCTTCATGCCGTAGGCATCGCCAAGCTCGCGCTTGGTGGCACCGAGGGCCGTGATGTCAGAGGTGATGGCACCGGCGTTGTCGACTGATGCATTGTGGACAACAGCATCAATCCAGACATTCTGGATCTTGCTGTCGGCATCAATCAGGACGGCAGCGTAGTAGATGTAGGATTCGGCAGTGGTTGCCTTTTCTGCAGTGGCATTGGCGCTGTGGCCAGTGGTGACGACAGAACCGAAGCCCAGGCGCAGATCGGAAGTGGCAGCGGCGGAGGTCTCAGCAGGAGCAGCGGTGGTTGCGGCGGCTGTTGTTGCCGCTGTGGTTGCAGTCTGGCCGCAAGCGGTCAGGGCAAAAGCGAGCAGGACAACAGCAGTGATCAGGATCAATGCAGTTTTTTTCATGTGTTGATCTCCTCTTTTTCATAGGTTCGGTGACCAAGTGGATTGCTGACGGGTCCTATTGTAACAAAATCACAAAAAAGATGAAAGTAAACGATTCCGACAAAATCGATCGGATTATAAAATGCGTATGCCCATTACCCGGAAAAGCCACAGGTGCAAGCGTTTCCAGTTGGTCTTCTGTCAGGATAGGCTAAAAACATCAAAATCAAAATGTATCTGAGGATACGCAAGAAGAAGTTTGTTAGAGCTTGCCGTGCGTCATCGGCCGTGGAAAGAGTCGGATCAGCCGGATCTGGCCATACCCGTTCAGCGGATACCGTGCTAAAATCAGTGAGGATTGCCCGGGGCAAACGCCCTCGGCAGCCAGGCGCATCCCATGCAAGAGCTTTTTCGGCAGGTACCAATGGCCCGTTTCATTTTTCCACATCGTCCGAATTCTGGCAAATCACGGCCAGGCAATCAAACTGGCTGGATCGCTGGACTGCGGGCATTGCCGCCAGTCAACCTGCGCCTGTTTTTCCTGGCCACTTTCCTGGTGACCATCGCTTTTATCAGCTGGCAAGCCTGGCCTTCATTTTTCGATTTGGACGAAAAGAATACCACAGTTGGCAGCGATTATCTGCCTTATCGCCTCAAACAGGATGACATTCTGGTCCAGGATTTCAAAGCGGTCAAAAATGGTCTGGTTGCCCTGACTTTGTCGTTTGACCTGCCGGAAAACTCGGACCTGCCGGAAGAAACCCAGATCCGGCTCGTTGTCCAGGAAGAGGGGGAGCAGATTGCTGCAGAACAGGCCCTCCTGACCAGTGAAACTTTGAAGCTTTATGCAAGGACCAGGATCCCACTGCAATTTGGTGCCCAGACGGCTGGCCGAGCTTACCGTGTCACCCTCTCGATTGACCAGCTGCCAGAAAGCGCCCGGCTGTCGATCCATACCTCTCATGCTTCGCAAGCATCCATGACGGTCAATGGCCGGGAGACTGGCCTGGCCACGGTCATGAGCCTGACGTACAGCCAGTTCAATACGTGGGCCTTTGTCCGCTCCCTGTTCCTGATGATGCTGATTCTGGTCCTTGTGATCCTGCCCTTGCCAAGACTTCAGGCGATTCTGCAGGAAGCCATAGTCGTTCCCTTGCTGGCTGCACCCTTCCTGACTTTGATCAGCGTCGAGATCCTGAACACACTCAATCAGGACGCCTTGTTGTCAGCCCCTGTTTTCTGGCTGACCTACCTGACCATTTTGCTGTTTGAATTGCTGCTGGCCAGCCTTCTGGGCCGGATCCGGACGGCCATCATGGCGAACCACCTGTTGTTTATGGCCTTGGGTACAGCTAACCACATCAAGCTTTTTTTCCGCGGCGATCCCTTTGTAGCCGGAGACTTGCGCTCTGTCACGGAAGCAGCACATACCATCAATCATTTGAACTTCATCATCAACAGCCGGTTTCTGGCAGCGGTTCTCCTGCTGGCGATCTTTTTTCTCCTGCTGGGCAAAACCCGTGATACGCACGCTTCCCGCCGGACCCGCTGGATCACATCTGCCCTGACCCTCGTTCCCCTCATCGCCCTGCTCAACGGCCTGGTTCTCAATCCAGCGTTGATCAGCCTGTATCCCGGCATCACACGGTATCCCTGGAACCAGATGGTCAATTACAACCAGAATGGCGTGGTGCTCCCATTTCTCCAGAGCACCAGAAACCTCAACATCAGCCAGCCTGAGCAAGTCTTCCAGACACAGCCTGGCTTCTACGAAATTCCTGCTGGAAGGAAGACCAGCAAGGTATCACCGGACAAGCCCAATATCATTGCCATCATGAGCGAATCGTTTGCTGATTTCGACAATATCCGGCCCGTCCAGACGACAGAACCGGTCACCCCGTTTTTCGACCAGCTCTTAAATTCGCCCAATGCCCGCTATGGCAAACTGCTGGTTTCCATTTTCGGCGGTGGGACTTGCAATTCCGAGTTCGAATTTCTGACCGGCAGCAGCATGCTGTTCATGGCTGATGGCAGCTTGCCCTACAATAGCTACTTCGCGGGCCCCACCCATGCCTTGCCGGATCTTCTCGGTCAGCAGGGGTACCGCAGTGTGGCGATCCATCCCTACCTGAGAACGTTCTGGGACAGGAATCTTGTCTATCCAGCCATCGGTTTTGACCAGTTCATCAGCATGGAAGATTTTCCGGCTGGCGGCAAAGTGCGCGATTTCATCAGCGACGAGGCTGATTTCGGCCAGATCATCCGCAGTTTTGAAAACAAGCAGTCCGACGAGCGCTTGTTCATTTTTTCCGTCACAATGCAGAATCATTTCCCCTACAATAGCTCGGAAGAAATACTGTCCGAACTAGACTACAATATCAAGCTGCCGACCCTGACGGAAGTCGAGTCTGTCGAGCTTTACCTGAGTCTTCTGCGCCAGTCTGACGATGCCCTGCGCGATTTGATCTACTATTTCTCCGCGGTCGAAGAGCCGACCCTGATTGTCTTGTTTGGGGACCATCTTCCTGGCAATAACAATGTATTCAAGAATTTCTACGAAGATCTTTTTGGCAAGTCTCTGGCTGACCTGACCCAGATGGAAACGCAGAAAATCTACGAAACACCCTGGCTGATCTGGGCCAACTATGACTTGCCTGCGGTGGCCAAGGATGTCACCAGTCCCAATTTCCTCGCGACCACGGTCCTTGACTTGGCTGGAGCCGCGAAATCCCCCTATTTTGAGCAGGTGAGCCAATTGAGCCAGTCTGTGAAAGCCATGAACAACAAAATGGTTATCACGCGGGACGGCAGGACCTACGACAAGGAAGCGTTGCCATCGAGTCTGGTGCGCCAGCTAAACCGCTACTGGGCATTTGAATACGACAACGTCGTGCGGGACAAGGCGCAATAAGCCAGACCACACACGTGCCCCGGTTGGTTGTTGCCTTGTTTCCAGCTGGTTGTTCAGGAATCGAACAAGCTTCTGACCTCGTCCACGGTCATCTGTGACAGCAAGTTCTGGCCTGGCTTGATAACGGCTTCGATCAGGGCCTGCTTTTGTTCCTGAATCGCCTGGATTTTCTCTTCCAGGGTATCCCTGGCAAATAGCTTGAAAACCTGCACGATATTTTCCTGGCCGATCCGGTATGCGCGGTCTGTGGCCTGGTCCTCGACTGCCGGATTCCACCAGGGGTCGTAATGGATGACAGTGTCGGCTCCGGTCAGGTTCAGGCCGGTGCCGCCCGCCCGCAGCGAGATCAGGAAGATCTGGCCTTCCCCGCTGTTGAAACGATCGACTTGAGCCAGACGTTCATCAGCGGCAACCTGACCGTCAATCAGGAAGCTATCGAGACCTTTGGCCTGCAGACGACCGCGGATGATCTGGAGCATCTGGGCAAACTGGGAAAAGATCAGGATTCGATGACCGCCATCCAGGGCATCGGCAATCAGTTCATCCAGGAGAAGGAGCTTGCCGCTGTCACCGTCATAATCATGAATGAACAATCCAGGGTAACAGCAGATCTGGCGCAGGCGTGTCAGAAGTGCCAAGATATAAAGCTGGCTCCGGGCAAAGCCGTTGACCGCGACCTCCTGTTCGAAGGATTGACGGGCAGCTGCGAGGTATTCCTCATAAAGTGCGCGCTGGGCCACGGTCATTTCCGCAACAACGCGAGTTTCAATTTTGTCTGGCAATTCGCGCAGGACATCCTTTTTCATCCGGCGCAGGACAAAGGGAGCAATTTGCCGGTGCAAGTCGGAAAGAACATCACTGCCGGGGTCTTTCCAATAGGGTACTTCGTAACGCTGTTCGAACTGGCGTCGACTGGACAAATAGCCGGGCATCAGGAAGTCAAAAATAGACCACAGTTCCGTCAGCGAGTTTTCAATCGGCGTTCCAGTCAGGGCAAAAGTCCTGTCAGCCCGGATCTGTTTGACGGAACGGGCGTTGAGTGTTTCTGGATTCTTAATGTTCTGGGCTTCGTCGAGAAAGCAGCTGGCAAATTCAATGTCAGCCAGTTCGGGATAATCCCGGCGGACCAGGGAATAAGATGTGATCACACAGGCCTGTTTGCCGATTGAGTCCAGAAGAGCCGCTCTTTGCTGGCGGTTGCCATCAAATACCAGGACTTTAAGCCCAGGAGCGAATTTTTCAAACTCGCGTTGCCAATTGTAGACCAGGCTGGTCGGGGCAATGACCAGCGAGGGCCGCCGCTTCCTGCGAAAGACCGCAGAGATGTAGACAATCGCCTGCAAGGTCTTGCCCAGACCCATGTCATCAGCCAGGATACCGCCCAGGCCATAAGTATCCAGCGTACAGAGCCAGTTGAAACCGAATTTCTGGTAAGGCCGCAGTGGGACCGTAATGCCGTGCGGCAGCCGGTAATTCTGATTGCCGGGATTTTCAAGTGCCCGGGCCATATCCAGCAGCCCAGTATCAATAGAGATCGTGCCTGTGTTCGAGCAGGCTTCCCGGCCGGATTCTTGTGCCGCAGCATGGGTTGCCAGGCTGAGCGCGCGATAACGGGGCAGGGCAAAGCGCTCCCTGGTCGGCCTGGCCCCCCAGGATTCCAGCAGCGTGAAGAATTGAAGCAATTGCCCGCTGTGCTCATGGTTGACAGTGCGAAAATGGCCTGAGTGGCAGAGACAGTAAGGCTTCTGGTCCCGCAAAGCCTGGATGTAGACCGGCCGGTCTTCTGCAGGCATGTCATTCCAGTTGATCCGGATTTCCAGATGCTTGTTTTCTGGCTGCTCGCTGACCTTGACAGCAAGGTCAGGTGCAGGCAGGATCTGGAAAGGCTGGCCAGCACCATCGTGCAGGCTGACAATATCATTCTGAAGACCTTTCCTGCCTTCATCCAGGAAACGATAGATCGCCTCATAATCGCTCAGCAGGTGGAATAGACCCTGACGCCGGAAACCAGCCTGTTCGAGTCTGTCCAGGATCGCTTGTTCGGCCAGTTTCTGGCGGACGATGATCTTTTCATTTTCCCCCGCACTTTTCGCTGGTGTAGCTGGCATGTAAGGACTTGCGGTCAGCGGGCCATAATGGAACAGCAGATCAGCCCTCAGGCCATCCTGGACGCTTTCAAGCCGGATCGTTGCGGTCAGAGGCTCTTTGACCAGCCGCTGCATCAGATGTTCCGAAAAATCAATCGGGCAGATGGCCTGGAGCGCTGGATCAGGCAGACCGGCCAGTTCAGCCACTTCTTCTTCGCTCAAAGTCAAAGTGCTCGTGCCTGGGGCTGCAAAAACCGAGAGCACCGGATCCAGAAGGCGGATGGTTTCCCGGCAAGGCAGGTAGAACGTGTCGTCAACCAGATAAATATTGCGTGAGGCTGTTAACTGCAGCAAGGCAGGTCCGGGCTGCCGCACCAGGCTGTACAAGCCGTCATGGTTACCGGACTCAGTTGCGAGCAGGCGGATCGGCATGGCAGATTCACAGACCCGGATTGCAAAGGTCTCTGTTCCCTTGAGCGTGGCCCATCGATAACGGGGCTGATGGGCTGCCAGTCGCAAAAAAGCAGCTGCGCGGCCTGCGTTGAGGATCAGTGCCTTCTCTGAGCGTGACGCCGCAGCCGAGCCAAAGGTGGCCTTGTAATCTTGCTCATAGGCATCCAGCAGGAGATTGAGCAACGGCTCGTCCGAAGGGTCAAACCGGTGCAAGAAGGGGTCATAAGTCAGTTGGTCATCGATTTCGAACGGTAAATCCCTGGACAAGGCATCGAGAAATTGTTCGACATGATTCACCGGATGAGGGCGGCCATTGGATACTTGCAGGGTCAGGTTCGGCAAGGTGCTGGGGTTGTTGCCGCAGGCCATCACCGCATGCAATTTTAGCAGCTGCTTGCCCTGGTTTTGCAGGATCTGGGCCCGCCGGCTGGCCTGGTTGATGAATTCACGCGCCTTGATCCTGCTTTTTCTCGACTGCAGCTGGACTGTCTCGCCTTTAACTGCCCCAAAGTGGTCCACGCAGTACAAAAGGACTGCGGCGATGTGCTTGCAGTCCCCCCAGTACGATGTGAAGGCACTGCAGGTGCAACTCGTGTCGTGTATGGCACCGTCCCGGTTAAGGATAATCCGCACCTGGTAAGGCTGGGTACCTTCTACACGAGCCTGGATCAAGCCCTTGTCAGGATCATAGTTGACCTCGCCAACCTGTCCATTGCGGTAGCAAGTCCGGCCGTTCATGTATGTGGGACCATTGGTTGTCCGTTCGCGGATGGTGCTGGTTTTGATGGTGAACATGTTGTCTCCCCAGTTGTTCAAGAAACGAGCAATGCCAATCAGTGCCAATGCCAGTCAAAAAGGATCCAAAACCTGATTATAGCAGACATCCATTTGACAGACAATGAAAACGACACCATGGACTACGGTCCGGTGTCGCCACGCCTGGCTCCGCGCGCTGGTCGCATATCGACAAAAAATGTCAAAAATCGATGAAAATTCGATTTTGAGTCGTCTAATTTGAATTCATGCTTGACAGGCCGGGCAAACCTGCTAGAATGAGAAAGCATTTGTGATGAACGTTGGATCCAGCCTGTTGGTTTCTGGATCTGATCAATTGGAGGTAATCAGACACATGAGTACTTTTGTGGCCAAGTCCGCAGAGATTCAGAGAAAATGGTATGTTGTCGATGCAGCAGGCCTGACCATGGGCCGTCTGGCCAGTGAAGTGGCCAGCGTCTTGCGCGGCAAGCACAAGCCGGAATTCACCCCGTTTTTGGACACCGGTGACTATGTCATCGTGGTCAATGCAGCCAAGATGGTCCTGACTGGCAAGAAGCTGGACCAGAAGCTGTACCGTTACCATACCCAGTATCCTGGCGGCCTCAAGGAAGTCAGCTACAGAAACCTGATGGACAAGCGCCCGGAAAAGGCTTTTGAACTGGCCGTCAAAGGTATGCTGCCCAAGAACGCACTCGGCCGCCAGATGTTCCGGAAGCTCCACGTTTTCGCCGGACCCGAACATGATCATGCCGCCCAGAAGCCCGAAGTGCTCAAGTTCTCGATCTGATTGAAAGCGAGGAGACATTAAGACATGGCTACAAAAAAAGTTGCTAAAACCTATTTCTACGGCACTGGCCGCCGCAAAAATGCCGTCGCCTGCGTCCGTATCCTGCCTGGCAAAGGCCAGGTCACCATCAACGACAAGAGCCTGGATGACTACTTTGGCATGGAGACGTTAAAGCTGATCGTCAACCAGCCCATGGTCGCCACCAACAACGTTGACAAGTATGACATCATCTGCAAAGTCATCGGCGGCGGTTTGTCCGGCCAGGCTGGCGCCATTCGCCACGGCCTGTCCCGCGCCCTGGTCAAGGCTGACGAAGAAGCCAACAAAGCCATCCTCAAGAAGGCTGGATTCCTGACCCGCGATTCACGCATGAAGGAACGCAAGAAGTACGGCCTCAAGAAAGCCCGCAAGGCGTCCCAGTTCTCCAAGCGCTGATTGCTGGATTGGGTTTTGCTGGCAGGTCTGCCATCTGGCAGTTCCAGTCACGACTTTTCACCGCAACACCAGACCGGGCAGAGGTATTTCCCTCTGTCCGGTCTTTGCACGCCAGAGGATGCGCTATACTGATAGTCGTACCAGATCATGAAAGGGACTTGACATGCGCACTGCAATCATTCACGCCCATTTGTTGACCCAGGCAGGCCCGCCGATCGAGCGGGGATACGTGGTGATCGAAGACGACCGGATCGCATCGGTCGGGTCAGGGGAGCTCCCGGCGGATCTGGAGCAGACGCTCGACCAGACCTTGGATGTCTCGGGTGCCTATCTCATGCCGGGCTTGATTGATGCGCATTGTCATGTCGGTTTGTTTAACGACGGACTGGGCAAGGAAGGTGAGGATGGCAACGAAGAGACCGACCCGGTCACGCCTCATTTGCTGGCGACTGACGGTATCTACAGTGAAGACCGCTGCTTTTCTGAAGCTCTGGCTGCTGGCGTGACAGCGGTCCTGACCGGACCGGGCAGTGCCAATGTCTTGTCGGGGCAATTTGCCCTGCTCCATACCCAAGGCCAGCGCGTAGAGACCATGACCATCCAGAGCCAGGCAGCCCTCAAGGCAGCTTTGGGTGAAAATCCCAAGACCGTCCATGGTGGCAAGGACCGCAGTCCCTCGACGCGCATGGGGACGGCGGCCGTCCTGCGCGAAGCGCTGCAAAAAGCCAGGCGTTACCAGGACAAGATCGAGAAAGCCAGGGCGGCAGAGGCTGCCGGGAAAACAGATGTAGAACAGCCCGACCTGGATGTTCGCCTGGAATCCTTGCTGCCCGTGCTGAGCGGAGAAAGACCGGTCAAATTCCACGCCCACCGGGCTGATGACATCCTGACGGCCGTGCGGATCGCCAATGAATTCGGCCTGCGCTACACGCTCGACCACTGCACGGAAGGATACCGTATTGCAGATATCCTGGCTGAAGAATATCGACAGGGACTGGCAGCCGGTCGTGGCCAGGGTTTGCCGGGCCAAGGCCGGCTGGAAGGTGTCATTGTCGGACCGGTTCTGTCTGACCGCAGTAAGCCTGAACTGACTCGTTCGGATGTGGGCAATGCTGCCATTCTTGCCAAGGCGGGCCTGCCGGTGGCGATCATGACAGATCACCCTGTGATTCCGATCCAGTATCTGGCAGTCAATGCGGCCATTGCTTTCAAAGCCGGACTGCCGGAAGACCTGGCTTTGGCTGCCATGACATCGGTTGCTGCCCGTCTGGCGGGCATCGGCCAGACCCATGGCACCCTGGAACCGGGAAAAAAAGCAGATCTGGCCCTTTTTGGCAGGCATCCGCTTGATTATCGCAGCCAGACGCTTCGCGTCTGGATCAATGGCCAAGTTGTCTATCGCAAGGAGGAACGATGACTCAGGAACACGATTTCAACGAAAATCCCGGCTCGGCCCGGCCTGGTCTTCATGCCCTGCACCTGGTCACGGTATCCTCTGAGGAAACCGCCTTGCTGGGACTTCTTTTGGCTAATCTGCTCCAGCCAGGGACTGTCATTAGCCTGGATGGCGATCTGGGAGCCGGCAAAACCGTCCTGGCCCGGGGGATCGCCGATGGCCTTGGCTGCCAGACTCCCGTAGCCAGCCCCACCTTCACGTTGCTGATGGAGCACCCGGCGACAGGCAGCGGACTGCCTTTGTATCATTTTGATGTCTACCGCCTGAAAAGTGGCAACGATTTCCTGGCTCTCGGACTCGATGACTATTTTTCCCGCGCAGGCGTCTGCATTATCGAATGGGGCACCATCATCGAGGATATCCTGCCCCTTGAGACCTTGAAAATCCTGATCCGCCTGACTGCGCCGGAAACACCGGAACAGCGTGTCATGACTTTTTACTGGCCGGCCCACGAAGATGAGCTGGCCTTGCTGGAAAGGAGCTGGCAAGATGCTCATCCTGGCGTCTGACACCACTGGTAAAAGTCTGTCCATGGCCTTGGTCAAGGATGGTTGCCTGGTTGGTGAGAGCCGGTTCAATCTCGGCTACAATCACGCTGTGACCCATTTGCCGCAGGTCATGGCGCTTCTGGACACTTGTGAAACCCAGTTGGAGGCGGTGGATCTGCTGGCCGTGACCCAAGGCCCGGGTTCTTTCACCGGGACCCGCATCGGGCTCTCCAGCTTCAAAGCTATGGCATATGCGGCAAATAAGCCCCTTATGGGTGTTTCAACCCTGGAAACATTGGCCTTTCCCTGGCGCCAGATGGCCCAGACGTTGGTCTGTCCTCTGCTCGATGCCAGGAATGGCCGCGTCTATGCAGCCTGCTACCGGACGTCTGGCTTGCTGGCGCTCTCCGATGGGCTGCCACACAGCCCCCTGGTCAAGCCTGGCAATTACCTGGTGTCGGAGTTTCTTGATCTGCTGGCCCGGCAAGTGGAACAGGAGGCGCTGCACCAGACATCCATTTTGCTTACCGGTGACGGTGCATCCGTTGCCCTGGCTGAGCAAAAATCTCTGCCACCGGTGCAAAATCTGAACCTGGTCCGCCTGGACCCGATCCATGATGCTCCCAGTGCCGCTGTGGCTGCCTTGTTAGCCGAGGCATATCATGCAGCAGGAGCAGATGGCAACCCCTTCCATTTGAACGCGACCTATCTGACACCATCGTCAGCCGAGCGCCTGCGCAAGGAAAAGTCTCAGCCATGAACACTGTGGCATCTTATGGCCTGAACGACACCGGCCACCAGTCCGATTGGCTGGTCCGGATGGCGTGCCCGGACGATTTGAACAGTCTGGTCCAGCTCGAACAGACCTGCTTTGCCACTCCCTGGACAGAGCAATCCCTGCGTTCCGACCTTGAGAATTCGTCGGTTGCCCGTTATTGGGTGGCAGAAAGCAGATCCGCCGGTGTAATCGGCTACATCGCCTGCTATCAGGCTGCGGATACGGCCCAGATCACCAATCTGGCGGTTTTGCCGGATTTCCGCCACCAAGGGGTTGGGGAGCAGTTGTTGGCCACGTTGTTAGGGTGGGCTTTGGACAGCCAGATCGCAACCGTTGACCTGGAAGTCAGGTCCAGCAACGAATCTGCCATTCGCCTCTACCAGAAAATGGGCTTTGCCAAAGTCGGCGTCCGCCGGGCGTACTACACCGATAACAACGAAGATGCCAACATTATGCTTAAAAATATTCCGTAAGTCGAAATCATATATGTTCAATATGAACAAAAATAAAGTCCCGATTCGGTCATATTGACAAAAGATCGACACAAACTCTATACTTACGCTAAGATTTGCCGCAATGGCGGTTTTTTTGTCCCGGACCATCAGGAGGAGGAACTCGAATGGTTAGTAAAACGGTTCAATTCAACTGCGACGATGCCTTGCAGATGAAAGCAGTCGCTGTCCTGATCCAGAAAGCATCCACATTCCGTTCTAGCGTGTACTTGGCCAAGGGCGAACGCCGCGCCAATGCCAAGAGCCTGCTTGGTGTGATGTCACTGGGTGTTGAAAATGCCATGGAGATCCGTGTCACTGCTGAAGGCAGTGACGAAGCCGAAGCCCTCGAAACCATCAGTTCGTATCTGAGCAATCCTGAATTCTAATGCCGCAGAGGTATTTGCCGAACCGATGATCCAAGAGCCAGAACCTAATCTGCAGCCGGTTGATGCCCGGCTGGACCTTGTACCAATGAACCCGGGTGTTTACCTGATGAAGGACGCTTCGGGTTCTATTATTTATGTCGGCAAAGCTGTCAACTTGAGAAACCGCTTGCGCAGTTATTTCACGCCTAATCCCCAAGGCAATGCCAAAGTCCTGGCCATGATTTCACACATTGCTGATTATTCTTATATTGTAACCAGCAGCGAACTGGAAGCTCTGCTGCTCGAAGCAACCCTGATCAAGAAGCATCAGCCTCATTACAACATCCTGCTGCGCGATGACAAAGGCTATCCCTATATCCGTATCACCATGAATGAGCTTTACCCCCGGATCGTCAAAGCTTTCCGGGTCGGTGACGATCAAAGTGAAGGGGCGCGCTATTATGGCCCTTACCTCAGTGGTGACTTATTCCATGCCATGACTGTCCTGCGCACCATTTTCCCAACCAAAACATGCAAACGGGTCTTTCCGCGTGACATCGGCAAGGAACGACCTTGCCTGAACTACCACATCGGGCGCTGTATTGGACCTTGCCGGGGCGATGTGCCGGCTGAAAGCTATCGCGCAGTCATGGAATCGATCTGCCAGTTTCTCGAAGGCAAATACAGCCCGATCCTGCTCGACATGCGCCGGAAAATGGATGCAGCGGCACAAGCTCTGAAATTTGAGGAAGCCAGCCTGTGGCGTGATCGCATTGCGGCCCTGGAGCGCCTGATGGAAAACCAGCTGGCTGTCTCAAGCAAAGACAGCGATCGTGATGTGATTGGCATTGCCCGGAACGGCACGGAGACTTGCATCCAGAAGCTGGAAATCCGTGATGGCCGGATGGTTTCCTCGGCAGCGTTTTTCTTTCCTGAAGAACAGGACGAGGATCCTGAGCTTCTGGCCGCATTCCTGCTTCAGTATTATCCCAATGTCGCCCAGATCCCGGGGGAGATTCTCCTTGCAAAAGAGCCAGCTGGCCGCGAAGGCCTGGAAGATTATCTCAAGACCTTACGCAAGGGACGCTGCCATCTGCATGTACCCAAGCGCGGCGATGCCCACAAGCTGATCGCTCTGGCCAACGAGAACGCGGCCCAGTCCCTGCGCCGCCATACCATGCTCGGCGGACATGGCCAGACTGCCTTGCAGGAGGCGATTCGCGAGCTGGCCCAGGTCACGGGGGCGGTCCACGGCATTCACCGGATCGAAGCGATTGATATCTCCCACACAGGTGGACAGGACATGGCCGCCAGCCTGGTGGTTTTCATGGATGGTAAGCCAGCAAACCAGCAGTATCGCCAGTTCAAGATCAAGACGCTGGAGGCACCCGATGACTATGCGGCGATTCGTGAAGTCTTGCGCCGCCGCCTGGCCCGTCTGTCTGATGAACCTTTTGGCAGCCGACCGGACCTGATCCTGGTCGATGGCGGAATCGGCCAGGTCCGTGCGGCACTGACGGTCCTTTCTGAATTCAATCTGGCAATTCCTGTTGCCGGCATGGTCAAGGATGACCGCCACCGGACCCGTGGCCTGGCCCTGCCCAGCGGGGCAGTCCTCGAGCTGCGCCAGCGCCTCGAGGAACAAGATGCCCAGAGCATGGGACTTTTACGGCTGTTGACGGCCATCCAGGATGAGGCGCACCGCTTTGCCCGCAAACTGAACCAGTCCATGGCAAAAAAGCGGACGATCCGGATGTCCCTGGAAAATATCCCGGGGGTCGGGCCAGCCAGGCGCCGCCTGCTCCTGAAACATTTCCTGACCATCAAAGCAGTCAGCGAGGCCACACAGGATGAATTGAAAACCGTTAAAGGTCTCGGTCATGCAGCAGCCGAGGCCGTCTACCGCCATTTTCACTCGGAGGTCCGCTGACCATGGCCCTGTTTGTCCTGTCTGATCCGCATCTGGCCAATGGCGTGGACAAACCCATGGCTGTTTTCGGCTCGCACTGGAACAACCATACTGAGCGGATCCGGGAAAACTGGCTCCAGACAGTCACTCTGGATGACACCGTAGTTATGCCGGGTGATATCTCCTGGGCTCTGACCCTGGCGGAAGCTTTGCCAGACCTGAAGTTTCTCCATGACCTGCCCGGGACCAAAATCTTGTCCCGCGGCAACCACGATTACTGGTGGACATCACTTGCCAAGCTGGAACATCTATGCCAGGCCCATCAGCTCGATAGCCTGAAATTCATGCGCAACAATGCCTTGCTGATCGAAGGATCGACCATCATTTGCGGTAGTCGCGGCTGGATCCTGCCCGATGACCCAGCCTTTACAACGGATGACGCCCGGATCTATGCCCGGGAGGTCGGCCGCTTGCGCCTGTCGCTTCTGGCTGCCGCCGCAATCGACTGCCCCGGCTGCGAGAGAATTGCTTTCCTGCATTACCCTCCGTTTGCGCGTGACCGCAAGCCGACCGAGCTGACCCGGCTGCTGACAGACTTTGGTGTGTCCCGGTGCTACTTTGGCCACATCCATGCCCCTGTTCCAGCCTACCTGACCCCGGATTTCCTGCTCGAAGGGGTCAAATACACCCTGGCATCGGCAGACAGACTTTCCTTCAAACCCCTGAGGCTCTAAGGTTTCAGCCGATTTAGCCGGTTGCATGGATTTTGCGCCCGGTATATAATCGAAAAGCTTGCCCAATCCCTTGTTCCAATAACTGTTTTAGAGGTGGAAAATGGCCTACAGTATGACCGGCTATGGTCGTGGTGAAACAATCCAGGATGATCGCCGGGTGACCGTTGAAATCAAATCGATCAACAACCGTTTCTGTGACATCCAGGTCCGGCAGAGCCGGGTGCTCCAGCCACTCGAGACCAGGACCCGCGAGCTGGTCAGCCGCCGCCTGTCCCGGGGCAAGATCGATGTCTCGATCAATTTTGAGGACAACAGTGAATCTGCCTACCAGGTCCATTGCGACCTCGGCCTGGCCAAAGCATACGCCCATGCCCTGCGCCAGATCAGCGAGACCATTTCCAGCTCAGAATCGGTTTCAGCCAGCCAGATCGCACGCTTCAACGATGTCCTGCGGGTCGAGTCAGCCCAGATCGATCCGGAAAGCGTCTGGCAGCTGCTGGAAGCTACTCTGGAACAGGCGATTGACAATCTGATGGCCATGCGTCACAGGGAAGGCAGCAAGCTCGTCTCCGACATCAACGCCAAAGCTGCCCGTCTGCTTGATCTCATGGAAAAGGTAGCCGTCAGGGCTCCCCTGGTCCCTGCAGAATACCGCCAGCGCCTGGCCGAGCGGGTCGAATCCCTGCTCAATGACCAGTCCAGGAAGTTTTATGACGAGCAGCGTCTGGCTGCCGAAGTCTTGCTCTTTGCCGACAAGTGTGCCATAGATGAGGAGCTGGTTCGCCTGGACAGCCACCTGAACCAGCTGGCGACCATTCTTCTCGAAGATGGTGCGATCGGCAAGAAGCTGGACTTCCTGCTTCAGGAGATCAACCGTGAGATCAATACGATCGGTTCGAAGGCCAATGATCTGGAGCTGGTGCAACAGGTGGTCGAGATGAAAAGCGAACTCGAGAAGATCCGCGAACAGATCCAGAATATCGAGTAGGCCAGAGGAGACATCATGGACCAGCCTGTTTTCGTCAAAATCGGATTTTCCAATCTGGTGGCCTTGAGCCGGATCATTGCCGTGGTCAATCCGGACAGCTCACCAGTCAAGCGGCTGATTCAGGACGCCCGCGACCGCTCCGTCCTGATCGATGCCACGTCAGGCCGCAAGACCCGCTCCGTCCTGGTCATGGACAGCGATCACCTGGTGTTGTCGGCCTTGACCGTCGAAGAAATCGAAAAAGCCATGCAGGAGGAAACCCATGAGTGAGATGCCCAGGCAGCGCGGCCTGCTGTTTTGCCTCTCCGGTCCATCCGGCGTCGGCAAGGGGACCGTCATTGATGAGGTCCGGCGGCGAAGGCCGCAAGTAGCCCACTCCATTTCCATTACGACTCGCCCGCCCCGGCCCGGTGAAATCGAAGGTGTCCACTATTATTTCCGGACACCGGAGCAATTCCACCAGCTGCTGGTCGAAGGAGAGATCCTGGAGCATGACAACTACTGTGGCAACTACTACGGAACGCCACGCTCCCCGCTCGAAGCCATGCGCGATGAGGGGCGTGACGTTCTGATGGACATCACCGTACCTGGCTCGCTGGCCGTGATGGAGAATTATTCGGACGTGGTCATGATGTTCCTGATGCCCCCTACTTTGACCGAATTGCGCAACCGACTGACCAAACGAGGCACCGAGGACGAATCGATCGTCGAGCAGCGCCTGCTCAAGGGCAGGATCGAAATCAACAAGGCCAACCTGTTCAACTATATGGTCATCAATGATGAGCTCACCGCTACCGTCGATCGCATCCTGGCGATCATGGATGCCGAACACTGCCGCTATGAAAGACTTAAAGGCCTGGAAGCCTTTGTCCTCAGCCATTAAGCAACTCAGCAACACACGCCGTTTACTTGAAGGAGGAACATACAATGCTCGTTAAACCACCCATGGAAGAACTTCTGAAAAAAGCGGAAAACCGCTACACCCTGGCCATTCTCGTGGCCAAACGCGCCCGCCAGCTGGTCGATGGTGCCCAGCCCCTGACCGACTCGGATTCGCCGAACCTGGTCACCCTGGCTTGTGAAGAGATCGCGAATGACACGGTCCGGCTGGTCCGAGGCCATGTCAATCCGCATATCCCGCTGCGCCCTGAGATCGAGGCCGCCCGTCTGGCTGCCCGCAATGCGGCACTTAATGCCAGCTCAGCCGAGGCCATCCGTGAAGAACTGGACCAGATCGCTGGCAGCACGGGTGAAGATTTCGACGAAAGCGACGCAAAGATCATCGTCGAAGAGATTGAAAAGAATATCGAAGAACTGGCGCAAGCCGATGCTTCCGAAGCCTTGGCCATTGAAGACACCCAGGAAACGGAGGAATAAGCATCGTGCTTGCGACAGAAAAATCCATGGAGAAAATCGTCGCCCTGGCCAAGAACCGTGGCTTTGTCTTCCCCGGTTCAGAGATCTATGGCGGCCTGGCCAATTCCTGGGACTACGGCCCGCTGGGTGTCCTGTTGAAAAACAACGTCAAAGCGGCCTGGTGGCAGAAGTTTGTCCAGGAAAATCCCCATAATGTCGGGGTCGACTGCGCCATCCTGATGAACCCCCAGGCATGGGTCGCCTCAGGCCACGTCGGCGGTTTTTCCGATCCCCTGATCGACTGCAAGCAATGCAAGAGCCGTCACCGTGCGGACAAACTGATCGAAGACTACAACCATGCCAATGGCATTGACCTGGCTGTCGATGGTTGGAATGATGAACAGCTGGTCACCTATATCCGGGAAAAAGAAGTTGCCTGCCCGGTCTGTGGCGCGAAAAATTTCACCGACGTGCGCAAGTTCAACCTGATGTTCAAGACCTTCCAGGGCGTCACGGAGGACACCAGCACGCAGCTTTACCTGCGTCCGGAAACGGCCCAGGGCATTTTTGTCAATTTTAAGAATGTCCAGCGCACCACCCGGCGTAAAATCCCATTCGGCATCTGCCAGATCGGCAAGTCCTTCCGCAACGAGATTACCCCGGGCAACTTCACCTTCCGCACCCGCGAGTTTGAGCAGATGGAGCTGGAATTCTTCTGCGAACCGGGCACCGACTTGGAATGGTTCGCTTACTGGCGCACTTTCTGCTACCAGTGGCTGGTCGATTTCGGCCTCAAACCGGAGGAAATCCGCACCCGCGACCACGCCAAGGAAGAACTGGCCTTTTATTCCAAGGCTACGACTGACTTTGAATTCATGTTCCCATTTGGCTGGGGTGAACTCTGGGGCGTCGCCGACCGCACCGATTATGACCTCAAGCAGCACATCGAGCACGCCCGTGAAGACCTGTCCTATTTCGACCCGGCGACCAACCAGAAATATATCCCCTATGTCATCGAGCCCTCGCTGGGTGCCGATCGCGTCGCCCTGGCCTTCCTGTGCTCCGCCTACGACGAAGAAGAAATCGCACCAGGCGATGTGCGTACCGTTCTGCGCTTTGCCCCGGCCCTGGCCCCGGTCAAAGTGGCCGTCCTGCCTTTGTCGGCCAAATTGTCCGAAGCCGCTGAGCCGATCTATCACAAGCTCTCGAAAAAATGGTTCTGTGAATTTGATGACCGCCAGTCGATCGGCAAACGCTACCGCCGCCAGGACGAAATCGGCACCCCCTATTGCGTCACGTTTGACTTTGATTCACTTGAAGACCAAAGCGTCACCATCCGTGAACGCGACTCCATGCAACAGGTGCGTGTCAAGATCGACGAGCTCGAAGCCTGGTTTGCCGACAAATTCAACTGAGCTTCTTCCTTAAGGATTGATCCGCGCAGGGCTGGCAGAGTCGATGAATGATTCCGCCAGCCCTGCTTTTTTGAAAAATCCCACCAGCCTTTGTTTTTTCTGCCAAAAATAGCAAGTTGATTGGTCGCAAGCTTTGGTAAAGTGCTATACTACTAGCGCTAGCTTGCGCTAAAACTTGCCGGCGCAAAGCATCACGGCCTGCCAGCAGCAAATCCTGGCAGAGGACAAGGAGGATAAAGACCATGACCAAGTATGTCTATCAGTTCGCTGAAGGCAACGCCAAGATGAAAAACCTTCTCGGCGGCAAGGGCGCCAACCTGGCGGAAATGACCGGCCTGGGCCTGCCCGTCCCACGCGGCTTCACGATCACAACCGAAGCCTGTACCCGTTATTATGACGATGGCGAGAAAATCGCCCAGGACATCGAAGATGAGATCTTCGCCACATTGGCCAAGACCGAAGCTGAAATTGGCAAGAAGTTCGGTGATCCGAAGGACCCCTACCTGGTTTCGGTCCGTTCCGGAGCCCGGGCCTCGATGCCGGGCATGATGGACACCATTTTGAACCTTGGTCTCAATGACGAAGTCGTCGAAGGTCTGGCGGCCCTGACCGGCAACCCGCGCTTTGCTTATGACAGCTACCGCCGCTTCATCGCGATGTTCTCAGACGTCGTCATGGAGATTGAAAAAGCCAAATTTGAACATGTGCTTGATACCGTCAAAGAAGAAGTAGGCGCCAAATTAGACACCGACCTCGACGCAACTGCGATGAAAGAAGTCGTTGCCCGCTTCAAGGCCCTCTATAAGGAACACAAGGGAGTTGGCTTCCCGCAGGATCCGCGCGAGCAGCTGATCGAGTCCGTCAAGGCCGTCTTCCGCTCCTGGAACAACGACCGCGCGATCATCTACCGCCGCATGAACGATATCCCGGGCGACTGGGGCACCGCCGTCAATGTCCAGGAAATGGTCTACGGCAACATGGGCGAGACCTCGGGCACCGGCGTGGCCTTCACCCGCAATCCTGCCACGGGCGAGAAGAAGCTCTACGGCGAATTCCTGATGAATGCCCAGGGCGAGGACGTCGTCGCCGGCATCCGCACCCCGCAGACGATCGACCAATTGAAGGAAGTCATGCCGGAAGTCTACGACCAGTTCGTGGCGATCGCTGAGAAACTCGAGAGCCACTACCGTGACATGCAGGACATGGAATTCACGATCGAGCGCGGCAAGCTGTTCATGCTCCAGACCCGTAATGGCAAGCGCACCGCCGCCGCAGCCCTAAAAGTTGCTGTCGACCTCGTCGCCGAAGGCATGATTGACAAGAAGGAAGCCCTCCAGAAAATCGATCCGAAGCAGCTCGACGCCCTGCTGCACCCGACTTTCGAACCCGCCGCCCTCAAGGCTGGCAAATCGGTCGCCAAGGGTCTGCCGGCTTCACCTGGTGCTGCCAGTGGCCAGGTCTATTTCAATGCTGAAGATGCGACCGAAGCATCCGCCCGCGGTGAAAAAGTCATCCTGGTCCGCCTCGAGACCTCCCCGGAAGACATCCAGGGCATGAATGTCTCCCAGGGCATCCTGACCGGCCGTGGTGGCATGACCTCCCACGCCGCCGTCGTCGCCCGCGGCATGGGAAAATGCTGCGTCTCCGGCTGTTCCGAACTGTCGATCCGTGAGAGCGAGAAGTATTTCGTCACCGCTGATGGCACCCGTTTTAACGAAGGCGACTGGCTGTCGCTTGACGGCACGACCGGTACGGTCTACTCTGGCGCGATCAAAACCCAGGAAGCCAGCCTCTCTGGTGATTTCGCCATGATCATGGAATGGGCGGACGAGGTCCGCACCCTTAAAGTCCGCACCAATGCCGACACCGTCAAGGATTCCCAGGTTGCGGTTTCCCTCGGTGCCGAAGGCATCGGTCTGTGCCGCACCGAGCACATGTTCTTCGAGCCGGACCGCATCTTTGCCTTCCGCCAGATGATCGTCGCCAAGACCGAGCAGGATCGTCGCACCGCGCTGGAGAAGATCCTGCCGATGCAGCGCGAAGACTTCATCGGCATCTTCAAGATCATGAAAGGCAAGCCGGTCACGATCCGCCTCCTCGATCCGCCTCTGCACGAATTCCTGCCCCACGAGGCAGATGAAATTGACGAGCTGGCCCAGGCCCTCGGCATCAGCGGTGAACAGCTCACCGGCGTCATCAATGACTTGCACGAGCTCAACCCGATGATGGGCCACCGCGGCTGCCGCCTGGCCGTGACGTATCCGGAAATCGCCGAAATCCAGACCCGGGCGATCATCGAAGCGGCCATCGCCGTCAACAAAGAAGGCCTCAACGTCACGCCGGAGATCATGATCCCGCTTGTCTGCGACGTCAAGGAATTGAAATTCGTCAAGAACATCATCGTTCGCACCGCAGATCTGGTCATTGCCGAGTCCGGAGTCGACCTCAAGTATCAGGTCGGAACCATGATCGAGATCCCGCGCGCCGCGCTGACCGCGGACGAAATCGCCACCGAAGCCGAATTCTTCAGCTTTGGCACCAACGATCTGACCCAGATGACCTACGGTCTGTCCCGCGACGACGCTGGCAAGATCCTCGACGCCTACTACCGGGTCAAGATCTTCGAGAGCGATCCAACCGCCCGTCTCGACCTTAATGGCGTCGGCAAGCTGATGAAGATCGCCAGCGATTATGGCCGCGCCACCCGCCCGAACATCAAGCTCGGCATCTGCGGCGAACATGGCGGCGATCCGGCTTCGATTGCCTTCTGCCACTCGCTTGGCTTCAGCTATGTCTCCTGCTCACCCTTCCGTGTGCCGATTGCCCGCCTCGCCGCTGCCCAGGCAGCCATCGCCGACAGCGACAACCTCGGCCAGAAATAACCCAAACATCTGATATCTTGCAGCACTGAAAAATGGAGCCGCTTCACCTTGAAGCGGCTCCATTTGCATCATCATGTGGGTCAAGATCAGGCGTGATACTGCTTGCGGAAATCACCTGGGGTCACTTTTTCAAAACGTTTGAAGATGGAGCAGAAATAACTGACATCATCAAACCCGCAGTCATTGGCGACTGCCTTGACAGATTTGCCGGGGTGATCAATCAGGTCTGCCTTGCTGGCTTGGATCCGGATCTGGTTGATGTATTCAAAAATTCTCAACCCCATCAATTTCCGGAACACTGTGCACAAATGCTGTGGCGTGACGCCCATGACCTGAGACAAGACCTCGAGTGTGATCGATTCACGGAAGTGATCAGCGATGTGGTCCAGAACGGGTTTCAGGCGTTGCTCGCGTACACCACGCCCAGAAACTGGCAGCGTACTGATCTGTTTGCTGATCTGCAAGATACAGGAATATGCCTCCATTGAATAATGGTCATTGGCAGAACGGGAAAAATCCGGACCTTGCTCCAGGATGGCTGCAAAATGATCGTGCAGAGCTGCATCATCAGCCAGATAGAACACGGCTGGCTGACTTAAGGCTGGGTTTGCCTTTATCAGGCAATCGATTCCGCTGCCAGACACAGCCAGCCAGTCTACAGTCCAACCCTCAGGCGTTGCCATTAACTCGAAAGGCTGGCCCGTGCTGATCCAGACCCCCTGGCTCTGGAACACTGCAGTCCGTTGTCCACCAAAAGTGAGATAACCAGAACCTTTGCGTGTTTGCAGCCAGAAACAGCCAGGCTGACCTTCCTGACGCACCATTTTGTGCATGGCATAATCCGTTGCCAAGCCTTCCAGGATATAGGGCCGTTCAGTTTCATTTTCATTCATCTGGTTTAATGGAAAAAGGATCGAAGCCATTGTTCTTACCCCTTCTTGCATCAGTAATCTATAGTTCTATCATCTGGGTGTCTGCTTAATTTGTCAACACAGCAAAAGCAATTATCCGATAGAAATAAGCCCAGCCCCCTTCAATTGTGCATAAAATTCAATTAGAAAATGACATAGACTTAAACGTGATTATTCATATAGTGTCTTAATATGGTTAATACCTGATAGCGGTTCCGGATGCCATTTCAATGCATCTCTATAAAAAATCAGAAACTCAAAAAAAGGGTGTTGACATCCCAAAAGACGGGTGGTACTATAGCAAAGCGCCTTGAGCGAAACGCGGCGCACGGACCTTGAAAATTGAACAATGCAGACAGACAAAGACGAGCCTTTAATCAATTCTTTATGAATTGAGTTTAAAAGTAATCAAAGAGCCAAATGGCTCTCAGATAAAAATTTATTTGAGAGTT
>Ga0209269_1000285_pt1 | contig 58066 bp, 46 predicted proteins | sample MTBAKMMethaMetaG_FD_187455 | JGI IMG/M metagenome (GOLD analysis project Ga0209269, IMG submission 187455) | Enrichment culture microbial communities from Arthur Kill intertidal strait, New Jersey, USA, that are MTBE-degrading - MTBE-AKM (Arthur... | ecosystem: Environmental > Aquatic > Marine >... | reverse complement strand
GGTTTGATAATCCCGCCTGTACAGCATTACCGATACTCCGTCCCGGTTAGCACTCCCCGGAATTGTATCATCTTTATTACAGCATGTCAGAGAACTTCAGTAAATTTTCCCTAACTTCACGGCACAAACAAAGGACACGAAGAAATTAATTAAATGAATCTGCATAAAGATATATTCCGGATAAGCAATGAAAAGGAATTTACGGACATTGCACTGGCTGTTTTTAACATGCAGGCTGATAATGTGCCTGTTTATTCTGAATTTATCAATCACCTGAACATTACCCCTTCCAGGGTGAAAACTATAACAGATATCCCTTTTCTCCCCATTGAATTTTTTAAATCCCATAAAATAATTCATAAAGATCATGAAGCAGAGTCGATATTTGAATCGAGCGGAACAAGAGGATTGAATACCAGCCGGCATTATGTCACCTCTGCTGAATTATATGAAAACAGCCTTATCAATGGATTCAGCCGGTTCTATGGCAGTCCTGACAAATATTCCATCCTCGCTTTACTGCCTTCATACCTTGAACGGAAAAACTCATCACTGGTATACATGGTGGAACGCCTTATTGAAAAAACCGGCTCGCACCATAGTGGATTCTATCTAAATGAATACGAAAAACTAATAACAAGCCTGTCTCTGCTGAAAAAAGAAAATAAAAAAACCATTCTTATCGGTGTAAGCTTTGCCCTCCTTGAGCTGGCTGAAAAATACCACCCTGATCTCTCAGGGATCATTGTAATGGAAACAGGAGGAATGAAAGGAAGAAGACCTGAAATAACCAGGGATGAGCTTCATTATATCCTGAAAAAAGATCTTCAGCTTGATATAGTTCATTCTGAATACGGTATGACCGAAATCCTGTCGCAGGCCTATTCCAAAGGAGACGGAATTTTTCAGTCCCCTCCCTGGATGAAAATCCTGATCCGTGACCCGTACGATCCCATGAATATTCTCGGAGAAGAAAAACCAGGGGCAGTCAATATCATTGATCTTGCAAATATATATTCCTGTTCCTTCGTCGCGACCTCTGACCTGGGACGAATAATCCCCGGAAAAGGCTTCGGAATTTCAGGCCGGATGGATTCCTCCGATATCAGGGGATGCAACCTTCTTGTATCCTGAATCAGTCTTTGGCAATACCTCCTGATACTATGAACTTCATAGCTTCCGCCGGAGCCATCTTAAATGGCCTTACATGTTCCCGCGGGACAATAAACATCTCCCCAGAAAAATTATAGGAGTGCGGGAAATAAACGGCAACCTTATCAAGAATATCCAGATCCGTCAGATCCTCCTGGGTTAAAAACCCTACCTTCTCGAGCTCTGATATGGTATTTACCTTCACAAGAACAGGCTGATTAAATTTTTTCTCCTTACCGACAAAGGCGTTTAACAGATCTCTTATAGAAGTATATATAACCTTGACTACAGGAGCCCTGTTTATCATGTTTAACACTAGTTTCTTTACAGGGCGGAATAGTATCGACTGCCCCAGAAAACCCAACAAGCTGATAAATAAAAAGATCACAACAAGACCCAGACCAGGTATATTTATAGTAAACCACTGTTGTATATACTTCTGCAGAAATCCGTCGATAACGGAGAAAATAAAATATAAAGCATATACCGTGATAGCAAGGGGCGCCAGATAAACCAGACCCTGTAAAAAATAACGAAATATTCTTTTCATGCCGGAAGATTTATTTTATTAAAGTTTCGCACTTGTTAAACTTATTTAAAATCAACGCAAATCATTCTTATCAGGGGCTGTCTCGTTAATTGAATTATTATCAACCACGAAGGACACCAAGGACAACACGAAAGACACAAAGTGCTGTCAGTCAAAAATATATACTTTGTGTCCTTTGTGTGTACTTTGAGTCCTTCGTGGTAAAACCGAATTGCTTAATCCTTTACCAGTTAACCCCCGGAACATAAGCATCCTCAATATGTTCAGCAAAATATTCATCCCTGGAAAAGGTTACGGCAATAATATCAAATCTGGTTTCAGCATGAATATCGTACCTGAAAATATATGCCTCCGCCGCATCAACAATATGTTTTTGTTTTCCTGTGGTAACCGATTCAGCAGGCGGTTCCCCATATAACCCGTAACGGCTCTTCACCTCAACTACAACCAGCGTGTTATCCTTCATGGCAACGATATCAATTTCCTTATGAAAATATCTCCAGTTGCGGTGTAAAATGGTATAGCCTTTCTCCAGAAGTAATTCCCCGGCAATATCCTCAGCATTTTTCCCTTTGTTATGTGTGGTGTTCATTGAGTAGTTGAGTAATTGAGTAGTTGAGTAATAATCAAGATTAGTAGTGATTTTCCTAATAAAGTTACATTTTTTGGTTAATGATCCCCTTCGTCCCCTTCGTCCCCTTCGTCCCCTTTGTCCCCTTCGTCCCCTTCGTCCCCTTCGTCCCCTTCGTCCCAATCCCTCGATCCCTTAAAAAGGGCAAACACATAGGTTTACCCCTACGGACCACGTATCCACGCAACCACTCACCCACGTCACACGTCACTTGTCACTTGTCATGTGTCACTTGTCACTTGTCACATGTCACATGTCACATGTCACACACACTTCTTCAGGGCTCTCAATTACTCAATTACTCGATTACTCAATCACCCAACCACTTAACCACTTAACCACTTATCCACTAAACTCCACCTCCACCCCCTCCTCCCCAACGTTTAATTGCACTTCCCTGCCAAAAATCAGCGTCGTATTTGAAGAAATATGTCCCGAAGGAAAATCAAAACATACCGGAAAATCAAATTTATCAACTGTATCAAGGATTATCTGATAAACATCGGAACCAAAAGGAATGTCATTATCCTTTATGTCGGTAAATGACCCAACGATCAACCCGCATATCTTACCAAAAACACCGCTGTGAAGTAAATTCTGCATCATCCTGTCAATATGATACAGGTATTCATCCACATCTTCAATAAACAATATTTTATTTCTCATTTCAGGGAAAAAGTTTGTGCCGTTCAGACTATATAATAATGACAGATTCCCACCTGTGAGTTCAGCTTTTGCTATGCCGTGCCGGTTGAATTTGTTCATGGATGCCCGGTACAATAATTTTTCACCAAAAAGTGCTTTTTTAAGCGATTGAACAGCTATATCCGATTGTCCGGATTTATAATTAAGCGGCATTAAGGCATGAAGGGATTCAATGCCCGTGAATTTATTAATATAGGAATGTAACACCGTAATATCTGAAAATCCTGCCAGCCATTTTGGATTGTTTGGCAGACTTTTAAAATCAATATACCGTAATATCCTGATTGATCCGTAACCTCCCCTGGCGCAAATCAATGCTTTAACTTCAGGATCATCTATCATCTGCTGAAAATCCTCAGCCCTCTCCCTGTCTGTTCCGGAATATTGAAAATGCCTCCCGAACAAATGCTTCCCTGTTTTATAATTCAATCCCCAGGAATGTAAAAGTTCCATGAAACCTGAAATTTCATTTTCATCAATATATCTTGCGGGAGCAATAATCCCAACCGTATCCCCGGCTTTAAGGTAAGGAGGTCTTATCATTTAATTTTTTTTATTTGTAAAAATACGTCTTCATACTTCGTTATCAAAAAATCGCAACAAAAATTTTTTTTATCGTTTAAGCCATTTTATGTTTTCCCCCCTTTCCGTCTGTAGAAACTTTAACAATCTGCTGACATGTTAAACAGATTTTATATTATACTGATTTACAAATACCTGGTTGTCAAAATACACAATATCAAATATTTTATGTATCTTTGTGCGGTTTTACGTAAAAATAAAATAAGCGGGTTTTAAATGGAAAGTGTTAAAGTATTGTTCATTTCTCAGGAAATCACTCCCTTTCTTCCCGAAACAGAAATGTCGACAATAAGCAGGTATCTGCCACAGGGGATGCAGGAGAGAGGCCGGGAAATCAGAACATTCATGCCAAGATTCGGATGTATTAATGAGAGAAGAAACCAGCTGCATGAGGTTATACGTTTATCAGGCATGAATCTTATCATAGACGACACCGACCATCCTCTGATCATAAAAGTAGCTTCCATCCAGTCTGCCCGAATGCAGGTATATTTTATCGATAATGAAGACTACTTCCATAGAAAATCAGTTTTAAAGGATCCTAAAGGAAGCTATTACGAAGATAACGATGAGAGAATGATCTTTTTCGCCCGGGGAGTACTTGAAACTGTCAGAAAACTCAGATGGTCACCCGATATAGTCCATTGCCACGGATGGTTTACAAGCCTCGTCCCTATGTATTTAAAAAAATCTTTCAATGATGACCCCCTGTTTATGAATTCCAAAGTGATCTTCTCATTATATAATAATAAATTCAATGAACGGCTGGGAAATGATTTCCAGAGAAAAATCAAACGAGACGGAATTACAAAAGAAGATCTGAAAATTGTTTCTGAACCCTTATTTATTAATATTGCTAAATTAGCAATGAAATTTTCCGATGGCATCATTATCGGAAGCAGAAAATTAAATGCCGAAGTTAAAGGTTTGCTAAAAAATATAAATATCCCCGTCCTGGAATATGTTCCTCATGAAAAATATATTGAAACATATTCCGTTTTTTATGATAAAATAATCGCTAACGCTAATTAAATGATGGATTCCGCTTTTCTGCCACCTCATAAAAGGATTAAAAAGCTATTAGTTTACAAATTCATATTCTTAAGTCTGGTTATCGCAGTTTCCAGCTGTGGAGAAGATCCAATGTTCATAGGACGAAACCTTCTGCCGCCTGCTGATAATATTATACTTAAAGCAGATACCTCAACATCAGTTATCGCCTATACAGCTTCAGCAAAGCCGATTATTACAACATCAAACGACCAGTACCTTCTGGGTACATTAAATGACCCTGTGTTCGGATATTATGAAGCAAGTTTCATCAGCCAGATTGATGCCATATCAGCCAGAAGTCTTCCTGAAACCAGGGTTATCGACTCCCTGGTAATCCAATTAAGAATTAAAGGATATCTCGGAGACAGTACTACCGTTCAAACACTTCAGGTTTACGAGGTAACTGAAGATATAATGGTTGATTCAGCCTATTTTTCCAACACAGATCCGGATATGTTTATTAGTCAGACAGTGCTGGGATCAACTGAATTTTTACCAGGCGACTCGATCATTAGTTTATATATAACCGATCCTGAATACCTTAACAAATTTGTTGTCACCACAGATACAATCTTTAGCAATAACCTATACTTCAGAGAGGTATTCAAGGGGTTGTATTTTAAAACCATCCCTCTGCCTGAACATGGAGGTGCTATATCCTATCTTAACCTTTCTTCACAGGAAACCAATATGATCCTGTATTACGATACAGTTAAGGTGGTTAATGACAGTGCTAATTACTCATATCAAATGTACCTGGGATATTATTCCAATGCTTTCAATATATACCATAGTGATCATACGTCCTATCCCCCTGAAGACGGTCTGAATAACCCCGAAACAAAGGATACTGTACTATTTTCCACTTCCATGGCAGGCCTGGATGTCAGGATACGTTTCCCCGACCTCGAAAAGTGGCGTGAACGCGCCCCTGTTTCTATCATTAAAGCCGAATTGTTTATTTATGTGGAAGACTCCGTGTATCAATGGAAAGACTCTAAGCAATATCCACAGCGTTACTTCTTATATTCGCTTGATGCCCTGGACAATTACCAGATTTTGTATGACTATAATCTTTCTTCTGAAGTATTCGGCGGATATTATGATGTTAACCAGAACGTATATAAAATTAATATCTCATACTACCTTCAGTCGTACCTGGACGGTAAACTGGAAAAATCAGAACTGGTCCTGATCACAACAAATAATCATTCCACTGCAAACAGGGTTTTGTTGAAAAGCCCGCTTTCCACCAGTAACCGGCGTATGAAACTGAAGGTTATTTATCAGGAAAACTAATATTATACTGTATGTGTGGCATTGTTGGCTATATAGGAAACAGGGATGCATATCCGATCCTTTTAAACGGACTTAAACGCCTTGAGTACCGCGGCTATGACTCTGCCGGAGTTGCCCTGCTGCAGGATCATTCAGTCAATATCTTTAAAAAAAAGGGTAAAGTAGCTGAACTGGAGAATATGGTAATTGGTCAGTGTATTTCCGGAACCCTGGGAATAGGCCATACCCGTTGGGCTACACATGGTGAACCCAATGATGTTAATGCCCATCCTCATCAGTCAATGCAAGGTATCTTTACCATTATTCACAACGGTATAATTGAGAACTATTCTATCCTGAAAAATAAGCTGACCGATCGGGGTTATGTTTTTAAAAGCGAAACTGATACCGAAGTCCTGGCCAACCTGATTGAATTCATATATATCAAGGGAGGAGAAACATCCGCAGAACTGGCTGTCAGACTGGCATTAACAAAAGTAATCGGAGCATACGGACTTGTCGTCATCTGCAGAAACGAACCGGATAAAATAATAGCTGCACGGAAATCAAGCCCTCTGGTACTCGGAATAGGTGAAGGCGAATACTTTGTTGCCTCTGATGCCACCCCCATTATTGAATATACAGACAGGGTTATTTATCTGAATAATGATGATGTTGCCGTTATCGGGAAAAATGAACTTACTCTTAAAACCCTGAAGAATGAAAAACTGGTTCCTGCTATTCAAAAACTTGATATAGACATAACCGAAATAGAAAAAAACGGTTATGATCATTTCATGCTCAAGGAGATATTCGAACAACCACGGTCAATACAAGATACATTCAGAGGCAGGATCTCCCTGGATAAATCTTCTATACACCTGGGAGGGTTACATACCGTTGAGGATAAGCTGATCAATGCCAAGCGTATAACCATAGTTGCCTGTGGCACATCCTGGCATGCCGGCCTGGTGGGCGAATACCTTTTTGAGGATATTGCAAGAATACCGGTGGAAGTTGAATACGCATCCGAGTTCCGTTACAGGCATCCCCTGATATTCCCTGAGGATATAGTCATTGCAATCAGCCAGAGCGGAGAAACAGCAGATACACTGGCAGCTATCCAACTGGCAAAAGAATCGGGAGCTACCGTTCTTGGCATTTGTAATGTTGCGGGATCAAGTATTTCAAGGGAAACACACGCCGGTGTTTATACCCATGCCGGACCTGAAATAGGAGTAGCCTCAACAAAAGCATTCACGGCACAGGTGACCGTGCTCGCTATGATGGCCATGATGCTCGGCTTTAAACGCAAGTTCATCAATGAAATCACATATACAAACCTTATAAATGAATTATCCGATATCCCGCATAAAATAGAAAAGATTCTTGGCCAGAATGAAAAGTTTAAAACCTTTGCCAAAAAATACCACCTGTCCAATAATTTTCTATATCTCGGCAGAGGATATTCATTTCCTGTTGCCCTTGAAGGCGCACTCAAATTAAAAGAGATTTCCTATATACACGCTGAAGGGTACCCTGCCGCTGAGATGAAACACGGGCCTATTGCACTTATTGACCAGAATATGCCGGTTATAGTCATAGCTACAAAAGATAAATCATACGAAAAGATTGTCAGCAATATCCAGGAAGTGAAAGCCAGAAAAGGAAAAGTAATCGCCATCATTACCGAAGGTGACGATACTATTTCCAAAATGGTTGATTATACGGTAGAAATACCGGAAGCCGACGAGAAAGTTACTTCACTCCTCTCTGTTATTCCCTTACAGCTTATCGCCTATCATATTGCTGTTATCAGGAATTGTAATGTGGACCAGCCCAGAAACCTGGCTAAATCTGTGACGGTGGAGTAGTACCCGCTTTATGTTTTCTCTGCCCCGAACAGGCCTACCTCTTTAAATATTGCATTTCATAATACCTCTCATAATCCCCCGTTAACACATTCTTTAACCATCCCTCATTCTCAAGATACCAGTCGACCGTTCTCTCAAGACCATCCCTGAATCCCGCAACAGGAGCCCAACCCAGCTTATTATGAATTTTGGACGAATCAATCGCATATCTCAGATCATGACCAGCCCTGTCCTTCACAAAAGTAATAAGCTTCTCCGAAGTACCAGAGGGGCGTTTTAACCTGCTGTCCATCAGTTCACATAACAGCCTGATCATATCTATATTCTTCCATTCATTATTTCCCCCGATATTATATGTCTCCCCAGGAATACCATTGTGAAATACTATATCTATTGCCCTTGCATGATCCTCAACATATAACCAGTCGCGTATATTATCTCCCTTCCCGTAAACAGGAACCGGAATATTGTTTTTAATATTATTTATAGCCAGGGGAATAAGCTTTTCAGGAAATTGGTTTGGGCCGTAATTATTACTGCAATTGGTGATTACAACCGGTAATCCGTAAGTATTAAAATATGCCCTTACAAAATGATCCGACCCTGCCTTGGAAGCAGAGTAAGGACTCTTGGGATCATACGGAGTGTCCTCAGTAAAATACCCTTCCGCCCCAAGGCTGCCGTAAACCTCATCTGTAGAGATATGATAAAACAAATTCCTTTCCCTGTCTCCCTGCCAGACTTTTCTGGCGGCATTCAACAAATTAACTGTACCCAATACATTGGTGTGAACAAATTCTGTCGGGTGACTAATAGATCGGTCAACATGAGACTCGGCGGCAAGGTGGATAACCCCGGTGAATAAATATTTTTCAAACAGATCCAACAGAAATGGTTCCTGTGTGATATCCCCTTTTATAAATTCATAGTTGGGAGCCCTTTCAATGTCCTTAAGATTCTCAAGATTACCTGCATACGAAAGCTTATCAAGATTCACAATGTGATACTGCGGATATTTCCTTACAAATAACCTTACCACATGTGAACCAATAAAACCGGCTCCCCCGGTAATTAAAAGATTAATAACATTTCGCACAAATATAGTTTTTATAAGTCCGCATAATAAATTATAAATAGCCGATTGGCTATAGTATTAGCCCTACAGGCTGAAAGCCAGAAATAAATCAACCCGGGAGCGTCAGATATATTTACTAAGACATCAAACAATGTTACAGAAATTTGTGTGTCTTCGTGCGCATCCAGTGTTACTTTGCAGGAATTAATTTTACACCCCTAAGGATTTTAACTGCTTCTCCCAGTTCCATGCCGTCAGCAATGATTCCTCAATCCCTTTTTCAGCTTTCCAGCCCAGTTCCCTGTTTGCAAAGCTGGTATCAGCATATACTTTTTCAACGTCTCCTTCCCTCCTGTCAACAATTTTATACCTTAGTTTTATCCCTGTGGCATATTCAAATGCTTTTATTACTTCAAGGACAGAGTATCCTCTGCCGGTACCAAGGTTAAAAGTTTCATATGGCAATTTATTCATTTCCCCCGCAAGTCTTTTTAAGGCAACAACATGCGCTTTTGAAAGATCAACCACATTAATATAGTCACGTATGGCTGTCCCGTCCGGAGTATTGTAATCACTTCCGAAAACATTAAGCTCATCTCTTAGTCCAATGGCTGTCTGCGTGATAAACGGAACAAGATTATTCGGGATCCCGATGGGAAGTTCTCCGATAAACGCTGAAGGATGTGCCCCTATAGGATTAAAATACCTGAGGGAAATAACTTTCATAAAAGGATTAACTGATTGTGTGTCCTGTAAAATTTCCTCCGATATTTGTTTAGTATTTCCGTATGGAGATGTTGCTTTTTTTACAGGACTTTTCTCGGTAACCGGCACAATATCCGGCTCGCCGTATACCGTACAGGATGAACTGAAAATAATATCAGGAATATTCTTTCTTATCATGTTATTGAGAAGATTGATCAGGGAGCTGATATTATTTTGGTAATACCTCAGGGGTATCTGCACTGATTCCCCAACAGCTTTTAACGCGGCAAAATGTATTACAGCTGTTATGCCCGGATATTTATCAAATAAAGCTTTTGTCTCAGCTGCACTGGCAAGGTCTGTCTTTTCAAAATAAGGTATTTTACCCGTAATTTTCCCGATCCCGTCAAGGACCTCTATTTTTGAGTTGGAAAGGTTATCGGCAACCAGCACGTCATACCCTTCTTCCTGCAACTCCACGACCGTATGCGAGCCTATATAACCCGTTCCTCCTGTAACAAGTATCATAAGATTCAGTTTATAAACTCCAGTATTTTAATTTCTTTATCTTCCCCCTGTAAATTCCTTTAATATCTGCAATAACCGCATCATTATTTGTTATACGTAAAAAACTTTCCTCGTCAAGCTCCAGGTATTCCTTATGAGCTACTGCAACTATAACGGCATCATACGGGGGATTTTGTTTTTCACAAAGCCTGAACCCGTATTCTTTTTCAACCTCATCAGCGTGAGCATTGGGATCCACTACATCAACGATAATACCATAATTCCTGAGCTCATAAATTATTTCAGCGACTTTTGAATTTCTGATATCACTTACATTCTCCTTGAAAGTAACACCCATAACAAGTATTCTAGACTTTGCCATAACCTTTCCGTTCCGGAACATCCTCTGTACTAACTGTTTTGCCACGTAAGCCCCCATCTCGTCATTAATCCCTCTCCCGGCAGTTATTATCCTGGAATGATGTCCGTACATGGCCGACCTGTAAGTAAGATAATACGGGTCAACCCCAATACAATGCCCACCCACCAGCCCGGGATGGAAATTAAGAAAATTCCATTTTGTACCCGCCGCCTCCAGTACTTCAAATGTATTAATTTCCATTTTATTGAATATCATGGACAGCTCATTCATAAATGCGATATTGATATCCCTCTGTGCATTTTCAATGATCTTGGCCGCCTCCGCTACCTTTATGGATGATGCCCTGTAAACACCGGCTTCAATGATCATTTCATAAATTCCGGCAATTTCTTCAGCCGATTCCTCATCGCAACCTGAAGTTATCTTTGTTATCTTCGTTAAAGTATGCTTTTTATCACCCGGATTTATTCTCTCAGGGGAAAATCCCACTTTAAAATCATTTATGTATGTTAATCCTGATCCCTTTTCCAGTACCGGAACGCAATCATCCTCCGTACATCCGGGATATACCGTAGACTCGTACACCACATAGTCGCCTTTCTTTAAAACTTTTGATATGGTTTCCGTTGCAGCCAGTAACGGCCGGAGATCGGGGTTCTTATGCATATCAATGGGTGTGGGAACAGCAATGATAAAAAAACGGGCTTCAGCCAGGTCTCCGGGATCAGAAGTAAATACAATATCCTTATTTAAAAATGATTCCCTGCCGAGTTCCCTGCTGGGGTCAATATTATTCTTCATTTCTTTAATCCTGTCGGCGCGTATATCAAACCCAATAACTTTAAATTTTGACGCAAACTCCAGCGCTATCGGAAGTCCGACATATCCCAGCCCAATTACGGCAAGTTTATATTTCTTCTCTTTTAGCTCTTTATTCATTTTTCTCAGATAATAACCTTGTTAACAAAAGGATGATACTCTCCCTTCTTTCCGACCGGAACGGAAAACCTGATCATATGCACTGTATCAATTGAAAATCTGCACTCTTCAATGCCAAAACCATTACCCTTTAAAATCTCTTCATACGTTTTGGTATGCAGGTCGGTAAAGCCATCTGAAAACTCTATCTCTTCACCATTAATAGTAACCGAACGATACGTTTTATGGTCTCCGCATTTTACTCCGGAGGGCAGGTCATTGCTGTCGATACTGAGAAACCATCTGACCCTGGCACGTTCAAGTTCAAGGTATCCTGCGGCTTTATCAGGCTGAAGAATATGAACCACATTCTTCACAGGGGTGCCGAATATCCAGATAAGCATATCAAAAAAATGCACCCCGATATTGGTGGCAATACCCCCCGATTTCTGAACATCTCCCTTCCACGAAAAATGATACCATTTTCCCCTGCTGGTAATATAGGCGAGGTCAATATCATATATCCTGTCCTTACCTTCCTGATTGATCTTATCCCTTAAGGCAACGATAGCAGGATGATAGCGTAATTGCAGTATATTAAACACTCTTCTTCCGGTTTCCTGCTCAAACTGCAATAACCCGTCTATGTTCCATGGATTCAGCACCATGGGCTTTTCACAGATAGCATCAGCATCATTCCGGAGTGAAAACCTGATATGTGAATCATGAAGATAATTTGGGGAACAAATGCTGACAAAATCCACTTTCCTGGACGACCTCCTCAATTTGTCAATATGTCGCTCAAACCTCTCAAACTCAACAAAAAAATCAGCTTCCGGGAAATAATTGTCAATTAAGCCCACACTGTCAAAACGATCAAGGGCAGCAACCATCCGGTTACCTGTTTCTTTGATAGCTTTCAGATGCCGTACGGCTATATATCCTGCAATACCAATCAGGGCAAAATTCTTTGCATTGTTTTGATCTTCACTCATATTATTAACTTAATCCGGTTTTTATCACATTATTATCCTCCAGCCTGTACACTTCGCCGCTTTCCTTACAAACAGCAGTCCCCTCCTTATTGAATATCAATTTATGTCCGAATTCACTCATCCATCCGGTTTGCCGTGCAGGATTTCCAACAACCAGGGCGTAATCAGGAACGTCTTTTGTTACCACTGCACCTGCGCCAATAAATGCATATGCTCCTATGGTATGCCCGCATAAAACAGTAGCATTTGCCCCTATTGATGCTCCCCTTTTAACCAGTGTTTTCTCATATTTATCGCGCCGTACTATAGAACTCCGCGGGTTGGAAATGTTGGTAAATACCATCGAAGGGCCAAGGAAGACATCATCTTCGCATATTACACCGGTATATATTGAAACATTATTCTGAACCTTAACATTCGCTCCTAAAACAACACCGGGAGAGATCACTACATTCTGACCAATATTACATTTCTCACCAATCACAGCCCCGCTCATAATATGAGAGAAATGCCATATCCGTGTTCCGGCGCCAATAACACAACCATCATCAATTACCGCTGTCTCATGTGAATAGTATTGCATATTTTCCATTTTTTGAGTGGTTAAGTGGTTGAGTGGTTAAGTGGTTGAGTGATTGAGTGATTGAGTGGTTGAGTAAAAAAGTTTTTTAAAAATATTCAAATTTAAATATACTTCTTTATTTTATCCTTCGTGTCTTTGTGGTTGATTATCTGACGTATTGAACCACGAAGGACACAAAGGGTATCACAAAGGGTTGAACAGACACATTAACCCAATAACCCATTAACCACTCATCCACGTAACCACTCATCCACTCATCCACTCATCCACTCAACCACGTATCCACTCCCCAACAACATCACAAATATAACACATTTGTTCTTCTTCAAGCTCAGTGTGTACGGGTAAAGACAACACCTGCCGGCATAATTCTTCCGATACGGGAAAATCCCCTTCATGATATCCCAGGTCTGTATAAGCCTTCTGCAAATGAGCAGGTAGCGGATAATAAATCATGGAAGGGATGTTTCTTGTCTTTAAAAATTCTTTTAATTCATCTCTTCTGCCATTCAAAATCTTAAGCGTATACTGGTGGAAGCTGTGATCAGAAAATGCAATCCTGCATGGGATCTTGATTTCCTGATACTTTCCAAGCCTGTTATCATAATAATCCGCGGCCTTGTTTCTTGCCCCGATATATTCATCGAGGTACTTTAATTTAATATGGAGAATTGCAGCCTGAATGGTATCCAGGCGGGAGTTAACCCCGACATATTCATAATAATATTTTTTCTCCATCCCATGGTTAACGATAGCCTGAATCTTTTCTCCCAGATCATTATTTGATGTAAATACAGCTCCGCCATCGCCCCAGGCACCAAGATTCTTTGACGGGAAAAAAGAGGTGCAACCAATAGATCCCAGGACGCCTGCTTTTTTCCTTTTCCCGTCACTGAAAATATAATCTGTACCCAATGCCTGTGCGGCATCCTCAATAACATAGAGATTGTGTTTTGCAGCCAGAGAATTGATCTTTTCCATATCAGCACACTGCCCGAAAAGATGTACAGGCATTATCACTTTTGTATTTCGGGTAATGATCTTTTCAAGCTTGTCTGTATCAATGTTGAAAGTATCCGGATCAACATCACACAGCACAGGCTTTAATCCCAGCAACCTGATCACTTCTATTGTGCTGATAAATGTGAAGGGAGCGGTAATAACTTCATCACCCGGCTGAAGCTCAAGCGCCATGAGAGAAACCTGTAAGGCATCCGTGCCATTACCGCAGGGAATCACATAAGGCACTCCCATATACACCGATAATGCGTCCTGGAAAAGTTTAACCTGTTTCCCCTTTATAAACACTGCATCAGCAGCAACTTCCCTGATAGCTGAATCAATTTCGTCCTGTATTTTTTCATGCTGACCTTGCAGGTCAACCATTTGAATTGATTTCATTTAGAATAAATGTTTTCCCTTTGTGTGCCTTCGTGAAATCCTTTGTGGCCTTTGTGGTAAAAAATAATTACGAAGATAGGGAATATGTGTCAAAATTATATGAAAGTGGATAAATGTCGTTTATATTTGTAATAAATTTATTAAAATCATTCATATTGAAAGTAACGGAATATATACGGGATTTGCTGCTTTTTCATGAAAAGCTAACCCTTTCAGGATTCGGGACCTTTGAGATCATAAGGCAATCAGCCGTTCTAAAAGAAGACAAAATTATTCCCCCTGTATCCTCAGTTGTCTTTAACCCTTCCTTAACGGACAAGGATGATACTCTTGTTTTAAAGATTGCAGATGCCGAAGAGACCGAACCCGAAATTGCTGAAGCCCGGGTTAATGAATTCATCAGTGAAGCCCGCCTTACCCTTAACAGGGGAGAGGATTTTTATATGGAAGGTTTCGGAATGTTAAAATCTGATGAGAATAATAATATTTTCTTTGAAAAAGATGAAACCCTGATACTGGATTTTGAGGACGGCAGTTTTGAAGCTTTTGAACTTGAGCCGCTGGAAGAATCTGAAATACAGGATAACGATCTTTCGTCAGAATCCGTGCCGGAAGCTGAACAGGAAGAAATAATCAATCCTGAATATGCCGAAACAGCTCCGGATGAAACTATCGAAATGCACGGATCCGTTCCGGAAGAATACGACCTGGTGGAAGAGAAGAAGAGCAATCGTAATTTTATTCGTCTTTTAAGCGGATCTATAGTGGTCATAATTATCTCCCTGATCATCCTTACTTTCACTACCGATATCCCGGAAAGATTTAATGTCAGACCCCGGATACCAGTGGAAAAAACCGGCAAACCTGCATACATTATCGGTGATACGGATGAGTTTGAAAAGGATATGGAGGCAGCCGTTGATTCCCTTACACGTATCGAACATGCTCTCCGCATTACTGATGAACGTATGGAAGAACTGGTAACAACATCTGCTTACGCTGAATACCATATTATCGCCGGAAGTTTCTCTGTTGTTAAAAATGCGGATGAACTGCAAAAACAGTTAAGCCTGAAAGGATACCCGAGCCTGATAATTAACAGGGGAGATGGTTTTTACAGGGTCAGCGCCATCTCATTCCCCGACAAGGAGAAAGCTATACAGGAAGTGGAAAAATTCAGGAGATCCACTCAATACAAGGCTGCCTGGGTATTGGGCCTTAACTGACATAAGGGCATCTGTAAAAGCCCCTAATTTATTTCCGTTCCATTGTCAGCCCCTGCTGCAGGTTCAATAAAATAAAGACTGCCATCGCTGTTCTCAGCCAGAAGGAGCATGCCCTTTGACTCAATACCTTTGATAACCCTGGGTTGAAGATTCAATAAAATACACACACGCTTTCCGGCCAGGGTTTCAGCATCAAAATATTCAGCTATGCCGGAGACTACCGTGCGTTTATCAATACCGGTATCCACAGTGAGTTTTAACAGCTTATCGGTTTTAGGAACTCTCTCAGCATGCATAATGGTGGCTGTACGAATATCCATTCTGGCAAAATCATCATAGCTTATTAAAGGTTTTTCAGGGGGGAAATTCACCACAGTAACTTCAATATCCCGCACACCTCCCCTTAGCTTTTCAAGTTGTCTTTCAATAACCTCATCTTCAATTTTTTCGAAAAGCAGTTCAGGCTGCCGTATCAGATGCCCTGATTTCAGCAGGTTTTTCTTTCCTGCAACATTCCAGGTAAAGTCTTCCATTGCAAGAATAGTCTTTAACTTAACTGATGCATCCGGCAGAAAAGGTTCAAGCAACAATCCAAGATTGGCTGTCAGTTGCAAAGAAACATACATGATAGATGCCACCCTCTCAGGATTATTTTTTATTAACTTCCATGGTTCCGTGTCGGCAAGATATTTATTGCCAAGCCTGACAAGATTCATAGCCTCCCTGAGAGCATCCCTGAATCTGAAATTATCCAGGTGATCCTCAATAACATTTTTTTTCTTACCGAATTCTTCGAGCACACGAGTGTCATAATCATCAAAATTCTCCGGTTGCGGTACTTTCCCGGCAAAATACTTGTGGGTAAGTACCAGGGAACGATTAACAAAATTTCCCAAAATGGCTACCAGCTCATTATTATTACGCGACTGGAAATCTTTCCAGGTAAAGTCATTATCTTTTGTCTCCGGCGCATTAGCACATAATACATAACGCAATACATCCTGTTTTCCGGGAAATTCTTCCAGGTATTCATGAAGCCATACTGCCCAGTTCCGGGAAGTGGAAAGTTTATCTCCCTCAAGGTTAAGAAATTCATTCGCAGGAACATTATCAGGCAGAATATAACTACCCTCGGCTTTTAACATCGCCGGAAAAATGATGCAGTGAAAAACAATATTGTCCTTACCAATAAAATGGACAAGCCTGGTATCCTCACTTTTCCAGTATTTCTCCCATTCCGGGGTAAGTTCCTTTGTGGCCGAAATATAACCAATGGGAGCATCAAACCAGACATATAGCACTTTTCCTTCAGCCCCCTCAACAGGCACCGGTATTCCCCAGTCAAGATCCCTGCTAACCGCCCTGGGCTGAAGTCCGTTATCAAGCCATGATTTGCATTGCCCATATACATTAGGTTTCCAGTTTTTATTTTCTTCCAGTATCCACTGCCTTAAAAATGCCTCATGCTTGTCAAGGGGCAAAAACCAGTGTTTGGTTTTTTTCAGGACAGGAGTTGCTCCCGACAGTGTTGATCTTGGATTTATCAGGTCAGTTGCATTTAATGATGACCCGCATTTTTCACACTGATCTCCGTAAGCATTTTCATTTCCGCACTGAGGACAGATTCCTGTAATATAACGGTCGGCCAGAAATTGCCCTGCCTCAGGATCATAATACTGGTCGGTAAAACCTTCCGTAAACTCCCCCTTATCATATAATTTCCGGAAAAACCCGGATGCTGTTTCATAGTGCACAGGCGATGTGGTCCTTGAGTATATATCAAAAGATATCCCGAATTTTTCAAACGAATCCTTAATCATTCCATGATAACGGTCAACAACTTCCTTCGGACTTACCCCTTCCTGGCGGGCTTTTATGGTTATCGGAATGCCATGCTCATCGGAACCACAGATATAAATCACGTCTTCACCCTTTAACCTGAGATATCGTGCATAAATATCGGCAGGAACATAAACTCCCGCAAGATGACCCAGATGAATAGGCCCGTTGGCATAAGGAAGCGCAGCTGTGATAGTGTATCGTTTAAAGGATTTCATATTATCTGTAATAATAAAGTTTCGCAAAGATAAGGAAGATGTGGCAAATCCTTTCCGGAATTTGTTTTTTATTGATGTGTTGTTTTGATATGTGGATGAGTGGATGAGTGGTTACGTGGTTACGTGTGACGTAGGGGCAGACCCAGGTGTTTGCCCTTTAGAAATGACGGGTGACATACGACACAATTAATTTAGGGGCTGTCTCAAAAGCCTCTGTGTATCTCTATGTAAACTCTGTGTTACCCCGTGTAATAACTGCAAGCTATTGTTACACAGAGGGTCACTGCGCCTACGCTGAAGCTTCAGCGCAAGCGTAGAGAAGGCACAGAGTCACACAGAGATTAAAATTGTAATATTTTTAGCTATTGAGACAGCCTCTACATCTATTTACTCAATTTATCAATTACTCAACCACGTAACCACGTAACCACGTAACCACTCACCCACTCTGTGTACCTCCGTGTAACCTTTCCCCCGTTCCAAAAAAAATCCTACTTTTATACCGAAATATTCCATGTATATGCAACTCCTCTATTCCTCACCCGACCTCACTAAATACCGGAATACCCTTGATCCTGAAATGATTGTGGGTTTCGTCCCTACCATGGGAGCGCTTCATGAAGGCCACCTTTCACTGGTCAGGGAAGCAAAAAAACAGTCGGATATTGTAATTGTAAGTATTTTCGTTAACCCCACACAATTTAATAATCCTGACGACCTTAAAAACTATCCGAGAACACTTGAGGAAGACATAGCCATGTTGAGATCGGAACAGACCGATGCCATATTCATCCCCGGTACAAAAGACATTTACCCGCAGAAGGATACACGTATCTTTGATTTCGGGATACTTCAGAATACCATGGAAGGTCTGCACCGCCCGGGACATTTTAATGGTGTAGCCCAGGTTGTGACCCGGTTGTTTGATCTTGTCAGCCCCCATAAAGCATTTTTCGGTCAGAAAGATTTTCAGCAGCTGGCCATTATTAAAAAACTCGTTGAATTATTTCATTATAATATTAAAATCGTCGCTTGTCCCATCAAACGAGAAAAGGACGGTCTTGCAATGAGCTCCAGGAACCGCCTTCTGACAAAAGAACAAAGAGCCCATGCCCCGCTTGTTGCTGAAACACTTTTCTCCGCGGTAAAAATGAAAAATAAACTAAGCCCGGCAGATATTAAAACCTGGGTGCTTAATACTCTTAATAATGACCCTATGATTAAGGTTGAATATTTCGAGATCGTCAACTCTCTGACACTTACTCCCGTTAACTCCTGGAGCGATCCTGTGCCAAAAACGGGATGCCTGGCTGTTAAAATTGGAAATATAAGACTCATTGATAATGTTTTTTTTGATTAACTTTGCAGTATCATGAATATTGAAGTCGTTAAATCAAAAATTCACAGGGTTACTGTTACCGGTGCCGACCTTAACTATGTGGGAAGCGTAACCATAGATGAAGATCTTATGGATGCTGCCAATATTATCGAAAATGAAAAAGTTCAGGTTGTTAATATTAATAATGGGGAACGCCTGGAAACTTATGTCATTACCGGTGAAAGAGGAAGCGGTGATATATGCCTGAACGGTCCCGCGGCAAGAAAAGTGGCTATCGGAGACATTATCATAATTATGTCTTATGCTTCAATGGATTTCGAAGAAGCAAAAAAATTTAAACCTGCCATAATCTGCCCCGATACTGTAACCAATAAACTTGTCTAGATATCAGGCCTTGAAAGAGTCTTTCCTACAAGCATTCAAATTATTTGCATTCCTCGCAATAGGCTTGCTGCTTCTTTTCTTTGCATTTAGGGGAATTAATCCGCAACTTTTATGGAACGACATTAAGACAGCCCGTTACGGATGGATATTACTTTCACTCATTTTCGCCTTCCTCGCCTACCTTTTGCGTGCCTGGCGCTGGATGCTTATTATTGAACCCATAGGTTACAAACCTTCCTTTTTCAATACTTTCCATGCCATGATGACCGGATACCTCGCTAATTTTGCCCTCCCCCGCATAGGCGAAATTACCCGCTGCGCCTCACTGGCTAAAAAAGAAAATATCCCGGTGGATAAACTGGTAGGAACAGTTATTGTTGAAAGAGTAATTGACCTACTGTCCCTGTTTATCCTGCTCGTTCTACTCCTCATCCTGAAATTCGACACCTTCGGGAATTTTATCAGCAATTCCATTCTCATCCCCATAAGAGACAAATTATCCGAATATCTCATATTCTCCTGGATAATCTGGATAATACTCCTGATTATTATTACTTTGATTTTCATTCTTTATTACCTTTACTTCCGCGAAACACTGGGTAAGTTTAACGCTTTCAATAAATTTAAAAATATTGTCAAGGGAATCATCTCCGGCCTGAAATCAGTCTATAAAATGAAGCGGAAATCTTTATTCTTCCTTCAGACTGTAGTCATCTGGACTTTTTACCTTCTCATGACCTGGGTGGTTGTTTTTTCCTTACCTGCCACTTCAGATCTTAAATTGATCGATGCAGTCTTTATTCTGGTAATTGGAACACTGGGAATGGCTGCGCCTGTTCAGTCAGGCATTGGTGCTTTTCACTGGATAGTATCAAGAGGCCTCTTTGCAGTTTATCCCGGTATATCTCTCGAACAGGGACTGGCTTTCGCAACTGTTACTCATGGATCACAGGCACTATTTGCCATTGCTGTAGGAACAGTCTCGGTTTTTATTCTTCTTTACAGGAAAGATAAAATTAAACTATAAAAGTGAATCTAATTACTCCCCCACATACTAAAATCATCGCACAGGATACCATCCCCGGCCTGAAATCTGAATGGCAGAAAAATAAGTATACCATTGTCTTTACCAATGGCTGTTTTGATATTATTCACCGGGGACACGTTGAATACCTTTATAAAGCCTCCCTGCTGGGCGATATTTTTTTTATAGGGCTTAATTCCGATGCATCCACACACCGCCTGAAAGGAAAAAACCGGCCTGTGCTTGACCAGGAATCCCGGTCCCTTATCCTCGCTTCATTTCAGTATGTCGACTATATATGTATCTTTGATGAAGATACGCCGTATGATCTTATTAAAACCGTTCAGCCCGATGTGCTGGTGAAAGGCGGAGACTATAAACCTGAGGAAATAGTTGGCTATGATCTTGTTAGAGAAAAAGGCGGACAGGTCTGTACGATAGATTTTGTTGAAGGTTTTTCAAGCAGTTCATTAATAAATAAAATCAGGGAAGTTTAAAATCCGGGGTATATAAAAAGGTTAATCCATTTATTGCATGGCAAAAACAAGGTCTTCATTCGTTTGTCAGAATTGCGGAGCTGAATCCTCCAAATGGATAGGCCGCTGCCCCTCCTGCGGGGAATGGAATACTTACGTGGAAGAAGTTTTTTCAAAACCGGCAACACGTGCTGTATCTTTCCCCGGAAGTTCGGCATCCAAACCTGAGAAGCTGAAAAATATAAGCATTCAACAGGATCTTCGTATTGACACCAGGAACTATGAGTTTAACCGTGTGCTTGGAGGCGGACTTGTTCCTGGTTCTCTTATACTAATAGGAGGCGAACCCGGTATCGGGAAGTCAACCCTCGCCCTGCAAATAGCGTTGAACCTGCCGCACTTAAAAATTCTGTATATCTCGGGGGAAGAAAGCGCCCAGCAGATAAGGCTAAGAGCAGAACGTCTCGGTACCGCTCCGGGAGACGATTGCATCATCTTTACCGAAACAAGTCTTGAAACTGTTTTGGAAACAGCCGGTCAGATACGTCCAGGCATCATCATCACCGACTCAATACAGACTATGTTTACCGAAAGAATAGAGTCATCCCCCGGCAGCGTTTCCCAGGTGAGGGAATGTGCCGCCTCATTCCTCCGGTATGCCAAGGAAACACATACCCCGGTGATCCTCATAGGACATATTACCAAGGACGGAGCTATTGCCGGACCAAAAGTACTTGAACATATCGTTGATACTGTACTGCAATTCGAAGGCGACACACACTATATGTACCGCATACTCAGAGCTGTAAAAAACAGGTTTGGGTCAACCTCCGAAATAGGAGTATATGAAATGCAGGGATCAGGTCTGAAAGAAATCCCCAACCCCTCGGAAATCCTGATCTCACAAAATCCGGAAAACCTCAGCGGAGTGGCTATAGCATCTACAATGGAAGGCATCAGACCCCTGCTCGTTGAAGTCCAGGCTCTCGTAAGCAACGCTGCCTATTCCTCACCACAACGCTCAGCTACAGGCTTCGACTTCCGGCGCCTTGGAATGCTCCTCGCCGTGCTGGAGAAAAAAGCAAATTTCAAACTCATCACCAAAGACGTATTTCTCAATATAGCAGGAGGATTTCGCGTAGATGACCCTGCCGTAGACCTGGCAGTCATTGCCGCCATACTCTCTTCAACCATTGATATGCCCACAGGAAATAAAATATGTTTTGCCGGTGAAATAAGCCTCTCCGGAGAAATACGCCCCGTTAACAGAATAGAACAGAGAATTATGGAAGCCGCAAAACTGGGATTCGACCAGATGATCCTGCCTTCCTACAATAAAAAAGGTCTGGATTTTGACAAATATAAACTGAATCTTACCTTTATATCTAAAATTCAGCAGCTCCCCAAGATGCTGTTCGGTCAATAAATATATACTAAATGGATAACGTACCTTTAATACGGGATGACTATAACACTTCACGGAAATGTTATCCGATCAGAAGACCGGATATCCCCTCCGGCAGTACCTATTACTTTGAAACCGACAGTAAGCTGACATACCAGGTTACTTTTGGCAAGAAAAAAAATAACTACCTGGGAAACATTATTAACTTCAGTGTGATAAGTGAAGAGTTCGAAGATGAATACTCTGAAACAAACAAAGGGGAAGTGTACAGCATCATTGCCACTATGATAGAAATTATTAAAATATATCACGAAAATCATCCGTATTCCAACAGTTACGAATTTTCAGGCGAATTCAAGGACGACAGGGACAGCCAGGAAACAAGCATCAGGTCACGTTTGTACTTCCGGGAAGCTAATCGTCTGGTGGATACCATGTACTGGGATATCGAACTGCAGGGTAATAAAGTACTCCTTAAAAGAAAAGGTTCCTGAATGACAGACAGAATTCTGGAAATTAATGATCTTAGTGTTGCTGTCATTAAAAATAAACAGCATAACACCCTCCTCAACAGGCTTTCTTTCTGTGTCCCTGAAAATCAGGTAACAGGTATTGCCGGTGAATCCGGCTCAGGAAAATCACTTACCGCACTTTCAATAATGCGTCTCTGCCCTCCGGGCATTAAAATAACTTCCGGAACAATAACCCTGTTTCATAATGACATTATTACTGATCTTACTTCCCTGACCGATAAAGAGATGCAGCCCTTACGGGGGAAAAAGATCTCAATGATCTTCCAGGAACCGATGACTTCCCTTAACCCGTCCATAAAATGTGGGCCGCAGGTAACCGAAGTTTTAAAGGTCCATGAAAATCTTTCATCAGGAATAGCCCGTGAAAAACTTATGCACCTTTTCAATGAGGTAAAACTCCCTAACCCTGAGAGAATTGCACAGTCATATCCTCATCAGTTATCAGGCGGTCAGAGACAGAGGGTGATGATCGCCATGGCCCTGATTTCAAATCCCCTTCTCCTGATTGCTGATGAACCTACCACTGCTCTTGATGTCACAGTACAAAAGAAAATACTGGTACTGCTGAATGAAATTATGGAAAGTCACAGCCTCAGCATACTTTTTATTACCCACGACCTGCGTCTGCTCAAAGAATTTGCCCATCATATTATTATTATGCGTGACGGTAATATTGTCGAAACAGGTACCTCAGAAGAAATTTTTAAAAGTCCCTCCCATCCTTACACCAGGGGACTGATAGCCTGTCAGCCGCCGCTGGATTCGAAACCTGCCCGGCTGGTTACCATTCAGGACTTCGAGAAGGGCAGAAAGAACTCAGGGGTTAACGAAGTAAAACAAAAACCCGACTATTCTGAGCCCATACTGAAGATTAACAATCTGTCGGTATTTTTTTCAACACCCGGAAGATTGCTTGTTCGTTCTTCCGGAAAAATTACAGCAATAAATAATATCGGCCTTGAAGTATTCCAGGGGGAGACAACAGGTATTGCCGGTGAATCAGGATGCGGGAAAACAAGTCTTGGCAAGGCTATACTTGACCTTCTGCCGGAAACCCACGGTAATATATATTATAAAGGTCAAAACATTAAGGAATTAAAAGGTAAGGCGCTGAAAAACTACAGGAAAAAAGTACAGGTGGTATTTCAGGACCCTTATTCATCGCTAAATCCAGTACAGACTGCAGGGGAGATCATTACTGAGCCTATGAAAGTGCATCTGCAACATCTTTCTCCCGCAGAAAGAAGGGAACGATGTATTGATCTTCTTGTAAAAGTCGGAATATCTCCTGACAGCATAGAAAAATACCCTCACCAGTTTTCCGGTGGTCAGCGACAAAGGATAGGTATCGCCCGTAGTCTTGCCCTTGAACCTGAACTTATTATCCTGGACGAAGCCGTGTCAGCCCTGGATGTATCCGTCCAGGCACAGATCCTGAATCTTCTGAATGACCTTAAAAAGGAATTCAGCCTTACCTATATTTTTATTTCACACGACCTTGCTGTGGTAAAGTATATGTCAGATCGCATCATAATTATGAAAGACGGAAAAATAGAAGAAACCGGGGAAGCCACAGAAATTTACTTCAATCCCCGCTCATCATATACCAGAATGCTTATAGGCTCTATCCCAGGAACCCGTTAGTATTCATCCTCGCCTTCCTCATAAAAGCTTCCCTTTTCACGAATATCAACCTCGGGACAATTCAGATTTACATTGAAATCAACCGGTGACTCAAAAATATCCTCCTGGGTTATATTAAGTGTAGTATCAGCATATACTTTTTGCATAAAATAGCCGTATATGGGTAAGGCCATATATGAACCTGACCCCTGGGCAAGGTACCTGAAATTCACCGACCTGTCTTCAGCTCCAACCCACACTCCGGCAGTGATCTTCGGGGCAATGCCAATGTACCAGCCATCGGAGTGATTCTGCGTAGTGCCTGTTTTACCCCCCAATTCTCCGGTAAAACCAAAAAAATATCTGAGCCTTCCGGCAGTACCCTGATCTACCACACCACGCAACAACTGTACCATCAGGTATGCCGTATTTTCACTTATGGCCTCAATCTGCTGGGGATGGAAAGTAGAAATCACATTCCCGTATTTATCCTCAATCTTTGTAACATACACAGGTTCGATGTAAACACCTTTATGAGAAAATGTATTGAAAGCACCTACCATCTCTTCAAGACTGAAATCAGACGTTCCGAAAATTACTGAGGGTACGGCATCAATATGACTTTTTACTCCCATTTTTTTTATTATATCAATAACAGCCTGGGGATTGAACCTTTTTACCAGCCAGGCAGAAATATAGTTCACCGAGTTGGCAAGGCCCCATTTCAGTGTAACCTCCCTCCCTTCCATATCAAATCTTCCTGAATTCCTGGGAGTCCATGTGGAATCATTATCCTGGAATGTAACAGGAACATTAAGAACAAGATCGCAGGGTGTATATCCTTCCTGCATGGCAAGTGTATAAAGAAATGGCTTAATGGTAGAACCTGCCTGACGCTTGCTCTGTGTAACATGATCATACATAAAATAACGCTGGTTATGCCCCCCTACATATGCTCTCACATACCCGGTAGAAGGTTCCATAGCTGTAAAACCGGCATGTAAAAAATATTTATAATACCGGAGAGAGTCCATCGGACTCATCACTGTATCAATATCCCCATCCCAGGTAAATACCCTCATTTTTACCGGAGTATTAAAAACTTTACGAATTGAATCCCTTTCAAGACCCCTGGCCCGTAAATTCCTGTAATAATCTGTCCTTACCATAGCCTGATTCATGATCCTGCTGATGTCCTCATTAGTCAGATCATCAGAGAAAGGAGGGTGCCGGTTGGTTTTTTTATCTTCAAAAAATTCTTTCTGAAGCTTTTTTCCCAGATGTTCATTCACCGCCTCCTCGGCATAACTCTGCATTCTGGAATTAATGGTGGTATATATCTTTAGCCCATCCCGGTAAAGGTTATAGGTTGACCCGTCAGGTTTGAAATTTTTATTCGCCCATCCATACATTGGCGTTGTAGACCATTTAATGGAATCGGCCTCATAGAGCTGCCTTGAAAAATAATTCTCCGGAGACGGTTTCGGGGCCATAAGGGTGCGCCTTATAAAAGTCCTGAAATGCTGAGCCATTCCAATGTTATGACTTTGAACTTTGTAGTTGAGCTCAATGGGCAACACATACAGGGAGTCGTACTCAGCTTTGTTTATGAAATTATACTTATACATCTGCCCTAACACCACGTTCCTTCTTCTTAATGAATTCTCAGGGTTTAGTACCGGGCTGTAATATGTGGGCGCTTTAAGAGTGCCAATAAGTAAAGCAGCCTGTTCCACCCTCAGAGAATCTGGTGTTGTGTTGAAAAAGACCCTCGCTGCCGACTTGATACCATATGTTTCACTGCCAAACGGTACTGTATTAAGATACATTACCAGGATTTCATTCTTCGTATAATGCTTTTCCAACCTCACTGCAGTATGCCATTCCTTAAACTTGGTGATGAACAGGTTATAATATCTTACCAGTTTGTTTTCCCCTCTCACATCACGCTCAAAAAGATTTTTTGCCAGCTGCTGGGTAATGGTACTGCCGCCACCCGTATTCTGCCCGCTTAATATGGTCCTGAACAATACCCTGGCCAGGCCTCTTGCATCAATTCCCGAATGCCTCCTGAATCGTATATCCTCAGTAGCAATGAGAGAATTTATCAGATAGGGGGAAAGATCACTATATTCTACATAAGTACGGTTTTCAATAAAAAATTTGCCAAGCAGTTGATTATCTTCTGAATATAACTCTGAAGCAAGATTGTTTCGTGGATTTTCAAGATCTTCAAAACTGGGAAGGAAACCCATCTTCCCCCTTGATATTAATATAAAAATCAGAGTGACAAGTATAAACGGGCAAATAAAAACTGCCCAGAAAATACGCAAATATAAATTTCTCCTGGAATTAACGGAAGACATGATTTATGTACTTAACATTTCAAAAATAACAATTATTTTTATTTAAAATTTTGATCTTAGGTTTCTATTTGTTTTACTTTGCAAATTTTATTGTTCAACTAAAGAGTAACAGATATGAAGGACGGAAATCTTGTAATAGTTGAATCCCCTGCTAAAGCAAAAACCATAGGGAAATTTCTCGGTAAAGAATTCCTCGTCAGGTCCAGTTTCGGTCACATCAGGGATCTTTCCAGGAAAAACCTTGGAATTGATATTAAAAACAACTACAAACCCCAATATATTGTTTCACCCGACAAGAAAAAGATAGTCGATGAACTGAAAAAACTTGCTTCAGAAGCAGGCACCATATGGATCGCATCTGATGAAGACCGTGAAGGTGAAGCCATTGCATGGCATCTGGTTGAAGCTCTCAAGCTCGATCCCTCAAAGACTAAACGGATCGTTTTTCATGAGATCACTTCGGACGCAATAAAAAGAGCCATTGAAAATCCAAGGTTCATAAATTTTAACCTGGTAAATGCACAACAGGCCAGGAGACTCCTTGACCGCCTGGTAGGGTTCGAAATTTCACCCCTGCTGTGGAAAAAAATCAAACCGGCGCTCTCCGCAGGAAGAGTGCAGTCTGTTACTGTTAAACTTATCGTTGAAAGAGAACGTGAAATTACAAAATTCCAGCCATCATCATCTTTCAGGGTAACAGCTGTTTTCAGTATAAAAGGAAAAGATAATAAAGAATACAAAATTACAGCTGAACTCGAAAAACGTCCCGGCAAAGATGAGGTATTGAGCCTTCTCGGAAAGCTTAAAGATGCTGAATTCCTGGTTCAGGACGTAACAAAAAAAGCAGGGAAAAAATCCCCTGCTCCCCCTTTTACCACCTCAACACTTCAACAGGAAGCTGCAAGGAAACTTGGATTTTCGGTCGCACAAACAATGACCCTTGCCCAGAAATTATATGAAGCCGGTAAAATAACATATATGCGTACAGATTCGGTAACCCTTTCAGAATCTGCCCTCGCAGCTTCATCCCATTTGATTCAGTCCCAGTTCGGGAAGGAATACCTGCAGACCAGACGCTTTAAAACCAAAACCAAAGGGGCACAGGAAGCACATGAAGCAATAAGGCCTGCTTATATGGATGCTCATTCCGTTCCAGGTTCAGCGGCAGAAAAAAAACTATATGAGCTTATCTGGAAAAGAACAGTGGCCTCACAAATGAGTGATGCAAAAACTGAGAAAACTGTAATAACCATAGCCAACTCGAAAACATCCGATAAGTTTATTGCATCAGGTGAAGTGATACTTTTTGACGGTTTTCTGAAAGTATACATGGAATCCCCGGATGAGGAAGATGATAACAACGGGAAACACATACTCCCTCCTGTTAAGAATAATGATGTTCTTTTACTCGAAAAAATAAATGCAAACCAGAAATTCACAACAAGCCCTCCCCGTTACTCAGAAGCAAGCCTCGTAAAAAAACTCGAGGAGCTGGGTATCGGCAGACCCTCCACATATGCCCCTACCATTTCAACCATCCAGCAAAGAGGATATGTGATCAGGGAAGACAGACCGGGAAAGACCAGGAAAGTGATTCATGTCACCATGGAAAACAACAACATAAAAGAAACCGTTATAAATGAGGACTACGGGGCGGAGAAATCCAAATTATTTCCAACAGACATAGGAAGCATTGTGAATGATTTCCTCGAACAGTACTTTACCGAAATAATGAATTATAATTTCACCGCCTCCGTGGAAGAAGAGTTCGACTTAATTGCCGAGGGAAAACTGGAATGGACAAAAATGATTGATAATTTCTATAATACCTTTCATGTAAAAATTACAGAAACAGAGAGTAAGAGTGAAAAAAACCGCGGTGAAAGGATCCTGGGAAATGACCCCGTAACCGGAAAACAGGTCTCTGTCAAAATAGGCAGATACGGCCCCATTGTTCAGCTGGGCAATACTTCCGAAGATGAAAAACCAAAATTTGCAAGTATTCTCAAAAATCAGCGTATTGAAAATATCTCACTTGAAGAAGCCCTGGATCTATTTAAGCTTCCAAGAACCGTGGGGAAATTTGAAGATGATGATATTGTGGCCGGTGTTGGCAGATTTGGGCCTTACCTGCGTTTTAAAAATAAATTCTTTTCCATTCCTAAAACAGAAAACCCACTGGATATTTCCCTGGAAAGAGCTGTTGAGATTATCCGGGCTAAACGGGAACAGGAAAAAAACCGTATCATTAAATTCTTTGACAATGACCCTAAAGTGGAGATACGTAACGGACGTTTCGGACCATACCTCTTTTCGGGCGACAAAAATTACAGGATACCAAAGGGCAGTAACCCCGAAAACCTGTCTTATGAGGATTGCCTCAACATCATATCAGAAAGTGATAAAAAATCAGGAAAGAAAACAAAATAATATCCCACTGTATCAATGAACCTAAACGATTATTTTAACCCGGTAAGCCTTGAAAAACCTGATTTTCACATGGTGCCCGGGAACCTCACCTTCAGCAGGTCATTACGTATTCATACTCCTGACACTCCGGTGAAGAATATTGAAAAATATGACCTCGCCATAATAGGGGTACCTGAAGATCAAAATGCTGTTATAAAAGGATCGTCTTCGGCTCCCGACCACGTAAGGTCAAAACTTTACCAGCTGAGTTCCCTTAACAGAAAAGTCTCTGTTATTGACCTGGGTAATATAAAAATCACCGGGAATATAAATGATACCTATTTTGCATTAAGAGACCTTACTTCCGAATTACGTACAAAAGATGTGGTTCCCGTATTCATAGGGGGAAGCCAGGATCTTACCCATGGTATTGTTAAAGCTTTTGAAATACCCGGCACATCTTTTACCCTGGGTTCCATTGATGCCCGTATCGATTTCGGTTATAAGGAAAAACAAATATCCTCAGCAAATTATCTCGATATCATACTCAGTGGAAAAAAACCTTCCGATTTTAATTTTTTTAATCTGGGTCATCAGGTCTATTTTTCCCATACTAAGATCATCGACCAGCTGGAAAAAAGAGGCTACGAATGTGTCAGGCTGGGAACTGCCCGTACTGACCTTTCAGGGATAGAGCCATACCTGAGAGACACCGGGTTTTTAAGCATTGACATGTGTTCTGTCAGACATTCTGATGCCCCGGGAGTAACCATTCCTTCACCCAACGGATTTTACGGACACGAATTATGTCAGATAGCCAGGTATGCCGGTACAGCAACAAAAATTGAAGGTATTGGATTTTTTGAACTTTCCCCTGAAAACGATATTAACGACCACACTTCCCATCTCACAGCCCAGGCAATATGGTATTTTATGGAAGGTTTCTCCCTGAAAATGAATGAAAAGGCCGATAGACCCGGTAATAAAAAATATATCGTGAACCTCGGTGAACTGAAGCATAAACTTATATTTTATAAAAGTACCCGCTCCGACAGGTGGTGGATGGAACTGCCGGTCGCTGACAAAGCATCAGGAAATAACATTATTATTTCCTGTACCTATAAGGATTATCTTCAGGCATGCAACCAGGATATCCCCGATCGCTGGCTGAAGGCATACACAAGATTTCACTGATTTGACGAACAGTAAACTCTTTTAAGTATTCAGACTAATTTGTTAAATTAAATCCGGTTTTAACGATGTGGCAAAATACCGTTATCAACAATATTATGTTAATAAAATTTGTTACATAGCAATATTTTTCTTTACTTTAGCAGGATATTCTCACTTGTATCGTGCGATAAACAACAAACAGAAACTAAACTGTTATTTTTTTGAGGTCAGTACTAATTATATTAGTTATATTAAATATATACTGCGGGTATGTTTTTCCCCAGCAGGATCCGGAATTCAGCCAGAATACCAATGTGCTGAACTATTTTAATCCCGGGGCAGCCGGCAGTATGGATAAAATATGTCTCACTGCAGTGCACAGGGAGCAATGGGTCGGATTCAAGGGGGCTCCTTCTACTTCATTTTTTAATGCCAACGGCTCTTTCAGCTTGCTCGGAGCAAATCATGGAGCGTCACTTTCAATATTAAACGACAGTTATGGTTTCAACACTGATCTTAGCCTGGGTGTATCCTATGCATACCGTATAGATATTGGTTCAGGCAAACTTGGAATAGGACTGAACATGGGCATACTGAACAAGGCTATTGCGCCCGAGTGGAATATTCCCGCAGGATTGGGTTCAGTGGAAGGCGATCCTTATATCCCCAAAAACAATGAGTCGAGAGTCGCATTTGATATGGGTCTGGGATTTTTTTATCGTTCCGAACAGCTTTTTTTTGGAATTTCTACAACCCATTTGAATCAGGCACGTATAAGGTACCAGGATGCAACTCCGTATATGGTCAGACATTACTATGCTACAGCGGGTTACAAGCTTCAACTGATGAATCCTCTTTATGAGGTAATGCCTTCTTTTGTGCTTAAGTCAGATGGAAATGCAAACCAGCTTTATGTGAGTACCATGGTCAGATACAATAAAAAACTATGGGGCGGCGTTTCATATCGTGCCGGAGATGCCATAGTGGGTATATTGGGAATCGAACTTTTTAACGGAGTGGGAGTGACCTATTCATATGACTTTGTAACCTCCAGAATAGGCAAATATAGTGATGGTTCGCATGAGTTTTCATTAAATTATTGTTTTGACCTTAGTTTGGATAAAACACCACAAAAATATAAGAGTGTAAGATTTTTATAATAATTTCATTATTTTTATGAAGTTTTTTTATAATTTAACCTTGAAAAAAAATTGTAACTTTTCGCAAATAAAATTCGCTATGAAAAATCTATTTCCCTTGCTGTTTCTGTTAGCCATTATTAGCAGCTGTACCAATTATAATAACGGGGAATTGGTCGGTGTCCCCGGCCGAAAAGCATATGCAGAACCAGATCCGTATGGGATGGTATTCATCCCTCAGGGAGCTTTTCTCATGGGACCCAGCGATCAGGACGTAACGTTTGCCCAGAACGCAAGCTCTAAAACTGTGTCTGTTGATGCTTTCTGGATGGATGAAACAGAGATTATCAATAATGAATACCGTCAGTTTGTATATTGGATAAGAGATTCTCTTATCAGGCAAGCCCTTGTTGATGATCAGATCGAAGACTTTTTTATCAAGGATGATGAAGGTAATCCTCTCGTAATGAATAAAAACGGACAGGAATCCCCTATTATCAACTGGAATACAAGTCTCGATCCAAAAAAAGACCGGGATGGAAATATCGAAGCCGCTATCGAAAGAATCGGAATTTATTATACCGGCGATGCACAATTCTATAACAGGAAAGAACTTGCTGTTGAAAAACTGATTTACACCTATTACTGGATAGACTTGCAGCAGGCCGCTAAAAAATCTAACCGCTACAATTTTAAAACCCAGCAGTACGAGGGTACTGTCACAAAACCTGATGGCACAGAGGAACCCGTACAGGGAAGACAATCTTTTGTGTTCAGGGATGAAGTAAATGTATATCCTGATACTCTTTGCTGGATCGCTGATTTTACCTATTCATTTAATGAACCTTATGCTAATATGTATTTCTGGCATCCCTCCTATGATAACTATCCTGTTGTCGGAGTGAACTGGAAACAGGCCACAGCATTCTGCATCTGGAGAACTCAATTTCTTAATGCTGCACTGCGCCAGTCCGGACAACCTTTTGTCCAGGATTACAGGCTACCTGTTGAAGCAGAATGGGAATATGCCGCAAGAGGAAACCTTAAACTAAGCATGTATCCCTGGGGAGGCCCCTATACCCGAAACCAGCTGGGATGTTTTGTAGCCAATTTCAAGCCCCTGAGAGGAAATTATATCGACGATGGAGCCCTCATTACACAAAGGGTGGGGACGTACTCACCGAATGAATTCGGACTTTACGATATGGCCGGTAATGTGGCTGAATGGACCGCCAATGCATATGACGAATCTGCATATATGTTCTCCCATAATATGAACCCTGACTATAAATATAACGCTAAACCCGACGATCCTCCCGTGATGAAAAGAAAAGTCATCCGTGGCGGATCATGGAAAGACGTTGCATACTTCCTTCAAAATAGTGTAAGGGACTATGAATACCAGGATACAGCCAAATCATATATCGGATTCCGTTGTGTCCGTTCTTATCTTGGAGCTAATTAATTTTTAAAAACCTGTACTATGAGTATTGCTGATATTGTTCAAAGTTCCGGCTGGAAAAATTTTATGGCTAAATTATATGGTATCGGCGCTTCCGTCGTTATCATCGGAGCCATGTTTAAAATTATGCACTGGCCGATGGCTGGCCTTATGATCACCTTAGGCCTTTCTACGGAAGCTATAATCTTCTTCTTCTCCGCCTTCGAGCCTCCACATGAGGAACTCGACTGGACCCTGGTATATCCTGAACTTGCAGGAATGACCGACCCGGACGAACTCGAAGAAAGCAGAGAGGGAGAACTTGCCGGAAGAGGTGTCGGATTGCAGAAATTTGATGAGCTCTTTAAAGAAGCCTCTATCAGCCCCGACACCATTAAAAACCTGAGCACCGGATTATCGAGCCTGAGCGATAATACTAAAAATCTCGCCGACCTGACCGCTGCTACTGTTGCAACTAAGGAATACCTTAGTAATATGAAGAACGCTTCAGAGTCAATTAACTCAGTAACCAATGCCTATTCACAATTCACCGGTGAACTGAACGATTCTGTATCAGGTTTGACATCTTCATATAAAAAATCAGCCGAACTGATCGATAAATCAGGACAGGAAGTAGCACAAAAATTTACCCAGTCGAGTGCTGACCTCACTGCCTCATATCATGAAATGACCAATACCGTGAAAGCTGATTATTCAACCATTTCGGAAGGTCATAAACAATTCAGCGACCAACTGAGTAACCTGAATAAAAATCTTGCTGCTCTCAACTCCTCCTACGAAGTACAGGTCAATGACAGTCAAACCCATATCAAAGACACCGAAAGCCTGTACAAAGGCCTTGATGATATGATCAAAAACCTCAGGGTGTCTGTTGAAGAAACCCAGAAGTATAAGGAAGAAATTGGTAAGCTCAGCCATAACCTTTCCGAACTTAATAATATATACGGTAGCATGCTCTCTGCTATGAGTGTGATATCCAAAAAATAACCACAATAAGAATTCTCTATTATGGCTCACGGTAAGGAAACACCCAGGCAAAAAATGATCGGCATGATGTATTTGGTGCTTACAGCATTGCTTGCACTTAATGTGTCAAAAGACGTTCTTGATGCCTTCATTCTCGTGGATGACGGTCTTACAAAGACAACAACCAACTTCTTTGCTAAAAACCAAAGCCTCTACGGCAGCTTCGATGAAGCATACCAGCTGAACCCCGTTAAGGTGGAAGAATGGATCAATAAAGCAAAAGAGGTAAGAGAAAGATCCCAGCAACTTTATGATTTCATGCAGGAGTGTAAAAAGGAAATAGTATTAACATCCGAAGGGCCCAACACTGAGGCAATTCTGGAAGACGGAGAAGTCGCTCTTCATCACGTCAAAGGGAAAGATAATAATAACGTGCCCGCTGAAATAATGATCCTGAATAAAAAAGGTTCTGACCTGAGAGATAAAATCAAAGCACATCGGGAATACCTTATCGACCTAATTGATGATACAGTAAATTATGCAGCCATAGTAGCTTCTGTTGAAAGCGGACTGGATACTTCCGACCCGCCTCCCGACAAAAAAGGAGTGTCACACCCCTGGGAATCCCTCTACTTTGAACACCTTCCTCTGGCTTCGGTTATAACTATTTTATCGAAGATGCAGAGTGATGTGCGGAATGCTGAATCAGAAATTCTTAATTACCTCCTCAGCCAGATCGACGCAGGAGCCTTTAAATTTAATGTCATAGAACCTGTTGTTATTGCAAACTCTGATTATGTGTTTAAGGGTCAGGAATACAAAGCACAGGTTTATCTTGCTGCATTCGACTCCACCCGGGATCCTGAAATACTTGTGGGAGGACAGAAACTTCCCATTGTTAACGGAAAAGGTATATTTACAGGTAATACCGCAACTACAGGTGTTAAACAATGGAGTGGAGTTATCAGACTGCTGGGTGACGACGGAACAGCCATTGTCCGTGAATTTAAACACGAATACCAGGTAGCTGAAGCAAGTGCTGTTGTCTCCCCCACCAAAATGAATGTTTTCTACCGCGCGGTCAACAACCCCGTATCCGTATCTGTCTCTGGTGTCCCCAAGGAAGATTTACAGGTCGAGATTACAAAAGGTAAGATATCAAGAGTCCCCGGAAGAGACTGGGAAGTCATACCCGGCCCGGGACCTGAAGGAGAGGTGGTTTCTGTAAGAGTTTTTGCAACTATTGATAAAGTACGCAGATTTATGGGGGCAAGTGATTTCAGGGTTAAAAATGTACCCGACCCTGTAGCTGTAGTTGCCGGACGATCACAAGGAGTTATCAGTATCACTGACCTCACCCGTGCTCCGGGTGTCGTCGCTGAACTTAAAAATTTTGATTTTGACCTGGACTTTACAGTGACAGAATTTACTGTGTCTGCTGTACTCTCCGGAGGATTTACGCGAACTGAAAAATCAACTTCAGATAAATTTACCCGCCCTCAGATGGAAATCATCACCCAGCTGAGAACCGGTCAGAGAGTTACATTTGAAAGTATTAAAGCCATTGGTCCTGACGGCGTAACAAGGACCCTGAATTCAATCGTTTTAAGTATTCTATAATTAAAAAACAGATAATGAAAAGATCTGCTCTATTAACTGTTGCATTGGGTTTACTCATCACCCATGGATTAATTGCACAGCAGCAAGGGGTTACTCAAACAACACAGCCCGCGGCAGGCGATCCCATGTTGTCAGGAACTCCGTTAAATATTACAGATGTGTATGAAAAAATACATATCCCCGAAAAAAAGCCTATCCCTTATGTTCCCATAAGAGAAGCAGATGTCATGTGGGCAAAAGATATCTGGAGAATTATTGACCTGAGGGAAAAGATGAACCAGCCTCTCTATTACCCAATGTCCCCTATTGGTAAAAGAATGAGCCTCTTTAGTCTGATGATGCACGGCATAAGAGAATATAACCTCCACGCTTTCAAAGATGACAAGAATAATCTTTTTTCAACAGAAACTATGATAGGTGAAAAAGAAGTAGTCGGTGCCCTTGGTGCTGATACTCTCTTTGCAGGAACACCCGATGAAGAAGTCCGGTTAAGTACTCACCTGGTTAAAAAATTCCTTATAAAGGAAAAATGGTATTTCGACCAGCAGCACTCAACAATGCAGGTAAGAATAGTAGGCATTGCCCCACTTAAAGTGTATAATAAAACACTTATTGACGCCAGTGGTAACCTCTCTGTATCCCCGGAAGTCAGCACGGAAATCCTGTTCTGGATCTATTTCCCTGAATTCAGGGAACTGTTCGCCAAACATGAGGTGTTCAACCCCTTTAATGATTCACAGAATATTTCATTTGATGACATCTTTATCCAAAGACGTTTCGCATCATATATCTTCGGAGAATCAAATGTTTATGATAACAGGTTTATTCCTGACTATATGACGGGCGATGATATCCTTTATGAGGCCGAAAGAGTAAAACAGTCAATATTTGAATTCGAACATGACCTATGGGAGTATTAAACATAATCCTCCCCTTTTTTTAATTTTACATCATTAACGATCTGCTTTATCCGTTGTTCATCATTTTTACGGCAGATTAACAGGAAATCATTACTTTCCACAACAATATAATTATCCAGCCCCTGTAAGGCAACTAACTTTCCTTCTGATACGCTTACCAGCGAATTACTTACATCATACAGGAAAATGTTCTCGCCAACAAGGGCATTGTTGTTTTTATCCTTCTCCTTTAGATCAAATAATGATCCCCATGTGCCCAAATCCGACCATCCAAAATCAGAAATAAAAACATATACGTTATCTGCCTTCTCCATCACCCCATAATCAATGGATATATTACTGCATACCGAATATGTCTTTTCAATAAATGCTGCCTCATCCTCTGTTCCAAATATGAGCATCCCCGCCTTAAACGAATTTCCTATCTCCGGTAAAAATTTATCATAGGCCGCAATAATCTCTCTGACAGACCAGAAAAAAATACCCGAATTCCAGTAAAATTCACCACTGTTAACAAACACCCTTGCCATCTCCTCATTCGGTTTTTCAGTAAAGGTTTTTACCTTACGAAAAACAGACTTCCCAAATTCAATCACCTTACCCCCGTTTGCCTGTATATAACCGTAACCGGTTTCAGGCCTGTCAGGCTTTATTCCCATAGTAAGGAGTACATTATGTGAAATAACAAAATTCAATCCCTCCTCTACTCTCTCAATGAACTCATCCTCTCTCATGATCAAATGATCCGAGGGAGCAGCAACCATTACCGCATCCGGGTCTTTCTTAAGAATGGCATACGCCGCATATGCTATACAGGGTGCCGTATTCCTTCTTAAGGGCTCCAGTAAAACATTCTCATCAAGTATCTCAGGCAGCTGTTCTCTTACATGTTGCCCATATTCAATATTCGTAACTACCAGAATGTTCTCTGCCGGTATTATCTTCCTGAACCGCCTGTATGTGGATTGTAAAAGCGACTCTCCAACTCCGAGAATATCAAGAAACTGCTTGGGCTTACCCGATCTGCTTAATGGCCAGAAACGGCTCCCGATACCTCCTGCCATAATAATACAATACTTATTGCTCATATCCTGTTTTTTTCTTTTAATTTTATATACTAATGTTTCGCACAATTATAACTTATTGTGAATATGTAATTATTAACCTTTATCTGTAACAATAGTTCGTTAAACTTTTATATTGCGTTGATAATGAATATTTTAACAATTCGGGCATAAATTATCTATACTGTTGACATACAAATTATTGCGCCTTTGCGAATTCGCGTTTTTTTTTAATTTAACGAACTATTGCTGTAAACAACACCTAAATATATACTCATTTTTTTAATTAACATAAATACCTGCCGGATTTTATCAACCCAATTGTGCGATTTTTCCGGTTCATCATATATATGCGAAATGGAACTAACAGAAAAGACTTCAGCCATTCTGAATTCTAACACATTTTAATTAGTTTTGTTTTTAACTATTTCAAATTTTAAGGTAAATTTGAGCATGAAATTTTTAACCGCAGCAGGCAACTATTTTATCCTCTTAGCAAAAGTCTTTGCCAGGCCGGAAAAATTTAACATCTATTATAAACAATTTTTACGTGAAATTGAGAATGTAGGGATCAACTCTTTTGGCATTGTCGTCATAATTTCTGTTTTTGTCGGGGCTGTTATCACAATTCAAACTAATTATAACCTGGAAAACCCGCTGCTGCCACGTTACCTTGTTGGTGTAACAGTACGTGACTCCCTGCTCCTGGAATTCTCCTCCACCATGGTTGCCCTTATTCTTGCAGGCAAAGTAGGCTCAAGTATAGCCTCTGAAATAGGAACTATGAGAGTTACAGAACAAATTGATGCCCTCGAGATCATGGGAGTAAATTCAGCAAGTTTCCTTATTCTTCCCAAGATAGTTGCAGCCGTTTTCTTCTTCCCCATACTTTCCTTATTAAGCATGTTCGTCGGTATTTTTGGAGGTTATGTGCTCTGTATATTCACCGAAGTGGTATCTCCGTCCGATTATATTTATGGTATTCAATATATCTTTTATCCGCATTATATATCTTATGCTGTAACAAAAACCGTTTTTTACGCTTTTATCATTGTTACCATGTCTGCATTCCAGGGATATTTTGTACAGGGAGGATCACTCGAAGTAGGTCGCGCAAGTACTAAAGCAGTGGTTTATAGTAGTATAATGGTGCTGCTCGCTAACCTTATACTGACAAAACTTATACTTTCATGATCGAAGTCCGGCAAATAAGCAAACGTTTTGGCACTTCCGTCGTTCTGGAAGATATATCCGTTACATTCACCAAAGGCATCACAAACCTTATTATCGGACAGAGTGGCTCCGGAAAAACAGTACTGCTGAAATCAATAGTAGGCCTTCATAGTGTTGACGAAGGGGAAATATGGTTCGATGACAGGCTCTATAATACCCTCTCTTTTAATGCAAAAAAAGAAATAAGAAAAGAAATAGGAATGCTTTTCCAGGGCGCTGCTCTGTTCGATTCATTAACGGTCGAACAAAATATAATGTTCCCGCTCGACATGTTCACTACCATGACCCGGAAAGAGAAACTTAACCGCGTTGATTTTTGTCTCAGTCGTGTTAATATCCATAACGCCAATACTTTATTCCCCTCAGAACTTAGCGGGGGAATGAAAAAAAGAGTGGCCATCGCCCGGGCCATTGCATTAAATCCCAGATACCTTTTCTGCGATGAACCCAATTCAGGCCTCGACCCCCAGACCGGTATTGTCATTGATAACCTCATCAGCGATATTACAAAAGAATATAACATGACAACCATTGTGAATACTCATGATATGAACAGTGTCATTGAAATCGGCGAAAAGGTGGTTTTTATTCACGAGGGAAGAAAATTATGGGAAGGAAGTAATAGTGATATTATGCACACAACCTGTTCCGAACTTAATGATTTCGTTTTTGCCACCAGCCTTGCAAAAAAAATTAAGGAACAACCTTAATGACAGGCTTACTTTATCTCTTCATAATCTATATATTCCCCTTCATCCTTGCTGATGATCTTACTCTTGTCCCTGCCCGGATCCTCTACAGATGTATCCCCCTCTTTCTTTCTTCTGCTTCCCGGATCCGATCCGGAATTATTTCCCCGCTCACCGGTAATATATATCCAGGAAAATAATATACGTCCTATTATTTTAATAACCAGGTAAATAAGTAATCCTATTAAAACTAACCTGAGAAATGCCATGAAATATTAACTTAAGTTACGCTCTTTTTATTACCTATAATTTGTTATATTCATATATTGCGCTGATAATGAATATTTTAACAATTACCGCTTATGTTACTCATGTTGTTATTAATCAACATATTGCGTCTTTGCGCCTTTGCGTTTTATTTTTAATCTAACGAACTATCGTTATACTATAAACATAATAAAAAAATAGTTATGAGCCAGAAAAGGTTTCCGGAGACGATGATCCGAACTCCCGGCTAACTTATCCCGAATTCAACTGGTAACAAATTACCCTTACCTTATCAATCTGCGACAAAATTAACGAAAATCTGCGAAAACTTATTATCGGCTAAATATCTGCCCTGATAGTGATAATGAAATTCCTTCCCGGTGCAGCCACTGCAGATGCAAATGGCTTATATAGCCTGTCCAGGATATTTTCAACAGCAAACTGTATCCTTATCTGATCATTTATCAGGTATCCTGTTCTTGCATTTAAAGTTACCCACCCCGGAAATCCGTGCTCTGTACCTTCTTCCGCATTATCCTCCCCAAAGGAAGACATCTTGTCAATAGATTTCCATCCGTTATAATCAGAAAAAATGGCTGCATGAAATTTATTGTCGTTATAAGAAACTTCTGTACGCCCAAATAGCGGAGGTATATGCCCCAGGGGATCATCATCCGTTTTGTTCCATCCTTCAGTAAGGTTCAGGCTGCTCCTGATCAGTATTTTCTCATGTATGTCAGAGATGACACTGAGCGAAAGACCCCTGATATAGGCTTCTCCTGCATTGGAGTTTGTGATGATCCCATACCATTCCCCATCGTAATACAGACTGTCTGAATGATTAATACGGAAGTCGGTTCTGACAATGGCATCTTTTAGCCAGGTGTGCCAGCCACTGATACTGAATTTAAGATATCCCTCTATCTCCTTGTTTATTCCTGCTTCCACATTCCATGTATATTCAGGACTAAGTTCAGGATTAGGAACGGTAACCAGGTTATCCTTTGCCCTCACCTTCCCGTAATCATCAACATTAGGATTTCTGAAACCCCTGGAAACTATAGCACTAAACTGCCAGTTACTTCCCGGATTAAATACCATGCTGATACTTCCTGTAAGCGCATCATTTGAAATGGTAATTTCATCATATGGCATAAATCCTTCCATAAACGATGAATTCATCAGGCCATAATGGTATCGTAATCCGGCAGAATAAACATACCGTTCAGAAGGAACCCATCTGTAACTCGCATAGGCAGCTGCCGACATTGTTTCACTCCCACCCCCCGGATACCGGGTCTGAGCAGGCGTGATCACACCACTTTCTGTATTCTCATACCATGAGCCGGAGAGGAGATCATTATATGTCATCTCTATACCGTAATGCAACCTGTGACTGTATCTTCTGTACTTTAAAAAATCCATATTCAGGGAATAGACCTGTAAATCTTCTTCCTGGAATAACTGTTCCGCCGACCTGAACCTTCTGTTTATCCTGTCCTCATCGATCCTCTGGTAGGCAATTATTGTCGTCATGCTGGTAAAAAAGAAATTTTCCTTCCTTACCAGTGTCTTCAGTGACCCAAGTAACCGGTTCTGAGGTCCGTAATAATACTCCGCATAATTCATATCTGCTCCCCTGTAATCATTCAGTTCATCAAACCTGTGTATTTTTGAAGAGGTGGAATACTGAACATTCAACAGTAACTCAAGATTTCCGGAAGGAGCATATCTTATCTTTTGTAAAAAGTCGTATTGCGAATAACCTGTATTAACCTGTATGTAAGGGTCCTGGTTTTCAACTGTTGTATCCCTGCCTTCAACCTGCTCAACAAAATGCATAAGCTTTCCGTAATCACCATAATACGGGTTTATCTTTTTACCCATCCGTACATTACCCAGATTTTTCCCCGTGAGGGAGGTTAAAAAAGAAATATTCTTCAACCCTGCATTTATACTCAGATGATTAACCATTCCCCCGTTTGCCGTGGAAACCTGCGAAGAAGCCCGCACATTGGAATAAACCTTCCTGTCAGTATCGGCAAACCTCGGTTCCCGTGTATAATAATGTATTACACCTCCCAGCGCATCACTGCCATATATCAGGGAAGTGGGACCATATATCACCTCAATCCTGTCAAGTACAGCCTGATCAATCGTAATGGAATTCTGGAGATGACCGCTGCGGTAGATGGCATTATTCATCCTTACCCCGTCGACTACAAGCAGTATTTTATTCGCCTCAAACCCTCTTAGTATAGGACTACCGCCTCCCCCCTGAGACTTTTGCACAACAATATTACCTGTTGCAGTAAGTATATCTGCTGATGATTGCGCCTGGTAAACCGATAGATCCGACTCACTAATGATATCTATCATATAAGGTAAATCCTTCCTGTACTCTCTTGACTTACTGGCAGAAATAACAAACTCATCCATAGGAACCACCCGCTTTACCAGAAAGATAGCTTTTTTGTCTCTCAGGTCCTGATACAAAAAAACTATTGGATTATATGTTGGATGTTGAAAAAAAATACTGTCATTCTCTCTAAAAATTGAGATATTTGCTTTACCATCATTATCTGTTAATGTGGAAACGGTACGTGTGGAATTGAAAAGGGCAACATTAACCACAGGTTCACGTGTTCTTTCACTGAAAACAGTAATTACCTGGCTGTGCAGTACAAAACCTGAAAGAAGGAAAATAAATATAAGTAATGATCTTTTCCCGGATAAGTCCATCATATAATGTTTGAGCAAATGAAACGAGACACAAAAATCATTCCAATGAATCTCAGTTTAACTATTATAATATTTTACTGATGTTTTCAATATTTAAATATATAAAATATATTCTTCCGTTAGTCTTAGTTGCTTCAATCCTGCTGGGGTACCTTAAGCTGAAAAGTTATGATCCCGGTAAAACCGATCCTTCCGCAGCCATAACCGCCAGAAATGTTTTTTTTATCGAAACTTCACATTTTCATTCTTTTATAAATATTTTAACAGAAGATAACGACATCTGGAATGATATGAACTCCATTCCGGGAATCAGTGAAGCCGACTCGCTGATAAGGTTTTTTAAAGATCTTCAGGCCAGAGAGGAACAAATCAGGCTTCTGTTTACAGGGAAAGTTATCCTTGCACTGAATAAAGAGCCCGATGGAAATTTTACCCCGGTATTCATTAGCCGGCAAATGATACGGCGGCAGGATAATATTTTAATCCAGGCGTTAAAGGGAATGAGAGAAACAGAAACCATCAGCAACAGGAAATTCGAAGGAGCCGGTATATATGAAATTCACCTTAACACTGATGCCGGAATTAAATCTTTCACCTTTGCCTTTAAAAAAGGGCTTTTTATCTTTGGTCTCTCACCTGTTCAGATTGAAGAAGCCCTGACAGCAATCGGGAAAACACAAAAACCCTCCCCTGTGCACAGGTACACAAGGATCCGTGCAACAGTGGCAGAAAATATCAGCGCCAATGTCTTCTTCAACTTCCATTCCTTAGATGATCTTTTTAATGCTTTTACCAGCCATCCCGTCTCAAAAACAGATCTTTTTGCTGCTTCAGGCGGATTTGACCTGGACATTCGCCAATCCAGCCTTTCATTGAATGGATTTATAACCGTAACCGACAGCCTGAAAGCAGGAATAAATATTATCTCAGACCAAAATCCGGCAGTGATGATTCTCCCCGAATTTATTCCCGCTTCTGCAAACCTCTTCCTGCTGGTGAATTTTACATCTCCGTTAGCATTCTTCACTTCCCAGCCGGAATATGAACTATGGAAGCCAAACCTCAAAAAACTACGTGAAATCAACGCCGCATATTCCATTGACCTCCTGACATACTTCCATAACAACATCTCCGGTGAATTCGGACTTGCCACATTAAACAAAGGAAATAAATTCTCCCGGTTTTTTATCGCTGAAGTTCACAGCGGAAGTAATACCGAAAACCAGCTGAAAGAATGGGCCAAACAGTGGGCCAATGCAAACAGGACCAATGCATCCCAACTGCATTACTACAGGAAAATAGACAACCAGAGCGGTATCGATGTCTACCGTCTTCCACTGGGGGGAATCCCCGGAATGGTATTCGGACAGCTCTTCAAAAATGTTGACGCCGACTACTTTACCGTATTCCGGAATTGCCTCATTTTCGGAAATTCTGTTGAAGAAACAGCCGACTATGCCTACCAGCTGATGCTGGGCAGAAATATTACCGAGACTGAAAAGTTCAAAACCTTACAGGAAGACCTGCTGAGCAGGACAAACTTCTTTTTATACCTGGAACCATTCAGATCGGCAGGTGCATTATCCGCTGAAATGACAGAAAAATCATTTGAATTTTATAATGAACATAAAGAGACACTAAGGAAATTCACCGCATTTACACTACAGGCAAACTGCTCGGATGATCTCTTTTATACACGAATGTTCATGAACTTTTCCAGAGATTTTAATGAACATGTTAACACTGTATGGCAGAGTAAACTGGATACCTTTTTAAACATGAAACCGGCAATTGTTACAAATCACACCACCGGAGGCAAGGAAATTATGGTACAGGATGCAAAGCATCAGCTTTATCTCATAAGTGACGCAGGCAGGATTTTATGGAAGATACAGCTCGAAGGGAATATCCTGAGCGAGATATACCAGATAGATTATTATAAAAACCGCAGACTTCAATATTTGTTTAATACCAGGAATAAAATTTATCTCATTGACAGAAACGGTAACTTTGTTGAAAAATACCCGCATACACTTCGGTCACCTGCAAGTAACGGACTGGCCCTGTTTGATTATGAAGGCGATGGAAATATCCGGATATGCATTGCAGGTGAAAACAGGCAGATTTATTTATACGATAAGGAAGGCAGAGTGGTGCCTGGCTGGAACCCCCCGCCAACCGACCATCTAGTGACCAAACCGGTACAGCATTTCAGGATCGGCACAAGAGACTATATTGTTGCATCCGACATATATAAAACCTATATATATGATCGCCGCGGACAGATCAGGGTAAATCCATCCAGACAATATCCGGTGTCTCAAAATAACCTTTTCTATGCCGATTTCAACAGAGGAAAAGAAAAAGTTCGTCTCATTTCAACTGATTCAACCGGAAATATTTTGTACATTTACCTGACGGGGAATTCTACTGTTGAAAACAGGAACCCAGCAGGTAACAATCACTTTTTTGTTCTTTCCGACCTGAATGGTAATGGCCGTAATGAATACATCCTGGCTGACGGCAACGGGCTGGTCGTTACCGATGAACAGGGTAAAATAGTGTTTCAGGAAACTTTTAAAGGCAATATCAGCCACAAACCTGTAATTTTTGAATTCGCCAGAAACGACAGGAAAATCGGTGTCGTCATCGAAAATGAAGAAAAAATTTACCTGTTTAACAGTAATGGTACTCTGTATAACGGGTTCCCCCTGAAAGGAAGTACATTATTCAGCATTAGCAGCTTCCCTGACCTTAAAGGCAGATTTAACCTGATTGTTGGAAATAAGGATAACTTTTTGTATAATTATTCCGTACAATAATGAGTCCAGTTTATAAAGTCTGAAAGTAGAAAGTTTATAAAGTTAATTTGCTGATTGATATAATATTGTATAATTTTTAGTATATTTATTATTGATCTGAATATCAATAATATAAGGTTTTTCCTGAAAGAATATCTGACTTTTTAGACCAGACTCAATAATATTTGTTATTAAAACAATTGTAAAATGAAAAAACCTTTCTTTCATTTATTTCGTTTTCTTTTTCCGGTAGTGACAGTTTTTATTTTCCTCCTATCCTGTCTTGATGATCGTTACGACTTTAACAAAATATCCGATGAAATACGCATCACCCCGGGAATTACTGCTCCTGTTGCTTTTGGCTCTCTAACCATAAGAGATATATTGGATGAAGTTGACGAAGATGAATATATCCGGCAAGATGATGATAAGCTCCTGTATATAAGTTATTCGGAGAGAATGTTGTCTTATCTTGCCTCTGAGGTTATCAATATTCCCGACCAGGAATTTCTGGCGATCTATATTGATACGGATATCAATATTCCCGATTGGCTGTCAAGCTCACTGGGTGATTCAGTAAATTTTCAGAAAGAAGAAAACGGAGAGTTTGTTTTTGAGAATAACGAAAGAGTGGACAGCCTCTTTATTAACAGTGCCATCCTTCACATTGAAGTAGTATCCGAATTCAGGCATCATGGATCGCTGGTGATCACTGCCCCGACAATTACCAATGATGGTGTTCCGTTCAGCACTGCTATACCCATCAGCGATGCTTCTGGGAATTTCAGCTATTCCGGTGATATACCTGTTAATAATGTACGCATAACCCTCGATAATACCATTAACCCTGATACTACCATTCTTCCCCTCCTGTTTGATCTTACACTTATTAATTCAGGTGCCGGTATCTCCTCCGATGAGAAATGCCATATTATCATGTCATTCAGAGATGTTGACTTCAGCTCAATTTTCGGATACCTTGGAAATTACGAAGTGCTGGAAGATAATGGAAGTGTAGGAATAGAAATATTTGATTCTGAACTTGAAGGAGGTAAGATATTATTTTACGATCCGCAGTTTAACCTGAAGATAACCAATTCATACGGTATCCCTGTTAGCATTGAACTTTCAGATGTTTATACCTACTCCGGTATTAATGATATTACTTTCCCGGTAACTTTCTCAGGTGTTAATCCCTTTGATATCAGTGCTCCTGACGTGACCGGCACATCTGCACTGACTGAGATAATTATTAACCGTACAAACTGTAATATTGCAGACGCAATGGAGACGGAACCCAATGAATTCTATTATAAAACCAAAGCCATAACAAACCCTGCCGGACCCGGTGGTATTTCTAACTTCGTCACTGACTCCAGCCGTGTTGATGTTGACCTCGATATCATTCTCCCTTTCTGGGTAAAAGCCGACGGATTTACACTGGAAGATACCGTTGACTTCAACTTTGATGAAGAGATGGGTGAAATAGCGAAGTTCATTAACTATCTCAGGGTTACTCTGGAACTGGAAAACGGCTTGCCACTGGAAGCTGATGTACAGGTTTATTTTACCGATATTAACCATTTTGTGCTGGACTCCATGTTTACCGAAAATAAAGTGTTACTGGAACCCGCAATTATAGGGGCTGATGATATAGTGGACGGAAAAACTTCCCTCGTGCGAAAAATTGAATTCACTGATGAGAAACTGGAAAATATGAAACCGGTGAAATTTGCAATAGTATCTGCTAAGTTAAACTCTGCAAAAGCAGATGAAAACAGATATGTTAAAATATTGTCAGACTATTCCATTGACTTTAAGCTGAAACTAAAGGCAAGTCTGGATATAAACACAAGGGATCTTTAACCAGGGTATTAATTAAAGCTTCCTCCACAACTGAAAACCATGGAAACAAAATATAACATGCAACTAAAGAAATTAACCCTTCCGGCTTTCCTGGCACTGCTGTTTTTCCAGGTCAGTCTTTTATACTCGCAACAGGCAAATACCTTGTATTTTATGAGAGGTGTTCCGCAGGTTTATCAGGTAAATCCTGCTTTTCAGCCCGAATGTAAATTTTTCCTCGGATTTCCGGGACTGTCCCCTTTACATGCTAAGCTTGAAAACTCCCCTTTTGCAATAAGCGATGTGCTTATCTATGAAGAGAGTATTGACTCCCTCATCACTTTCTTACATCCACTGGCTGATACCGATGCATTTTTCTCCATCCTGAAAGATAAAAACCGTATTAATACTGATATCGGAGCCAGCCTGTTCTCTCTTGGTTTCAGGGCTAAAAACGCTTACCTGAGTTTTGATATCTCTCAACGGGCATCCGTACGGACGGTTATTCCCGACGATCTCTTCAGGCTGCCCGTTTATGGACCGGATTCAGCCATGACTTATGATTTTAATCACCTGGGAATACATGCCTCCGTATGGAGCGAATATGCTATGGGCATTTCATATAATTTTGGAGACAAACTGAGTATCGGCCTCCGGGGAAAATTATTGTTCGGCCAGGCAAATATCAATACTCATAAGTTTGATGTCACACTCAGCACAGGAGATAATTCCTGGCCGGTACGGTCAGATATAAAACTTGACGTCTGTGCTCCTTTTCTGGATGTATCATACGATGAGGAGGGCATGATAGACTTTGACAACCTCGATGCAAGGGACATGGAAATTCCCGGCGACCTTCCCTCTGTTATCCTTAACCCAAAAAACTCAGGACTTGCCATGGATATAGGTGTCGACTTCAGGCCTTTGCAATGGCTGCAGGTTTCAGCCAGCCTGGTTGACTTCGGATGGATCAACTGGAATGATTACGTGTATAACCTCGAAAATAATGCTGAATATGATTTTATGGGTGTGGAAGTCAATATGGACTCAGAAGACTTCATGCAGGATCTGGCTGATTCCCTTGAACAGGTATTCAAATTTTCTGCAGCTGAAAATCCCTATTCAACCTCCCTTCCCGCAAAAGTGTATGCCGGTGTCGCACTATACCCTCACCCAAGGATCAGTTTCGGCGCCCTGTCACGTACTGAAATTCTTGATGGAGATATCCGCCAGCAGTTTACCCTCTCAGCTAACTTTTACCCCATACGGATGCTCAGCACTGCTTTCTCCTATTCAATAATCGACGGGTATTATAAAAACCTGGGAATAGGTCTTTCATTTAAACCCGGGCCTTTCAACCTTTACCTTATCACTGATACAGGCCCGTCAGCAGCATTCTGGCCCTATGAAGCTCGTTTTGTAAATTTCCGCCTCGGACTGAACCTGATGTTCGGATGCAAAAAACCAGGAAAAAAAGAACAGAAGTTTGATATTCCTTTGATCTATTAAAGAGATTCAGGCTTATATTAAATTTCGTATGTCTTTAATCAATAGTTTGTTATATTTTCATGTCCCGCTGTTAATGAATACTTTAACAATTCATGCTTAAATTACTCATATTGTTAATAATCAACATATTGCGCCTTTGCGCCTTTGCGTTTTATTTTAATTTAACGAACTATTGTTTAATACTAAAAGGAAGAAATACATACAAAGTATTACAAACTCTCTTACTCCTTTTCCTCCTGCTTTCTCTCTCCCCGGGAGCGAACGCCGCCGACACCCTTCATATCGACAAACAGGTTAACCCCGGTATTACCAGCTATACAGGCGATAACCAGCAGGCCAGGACAGGCAGGATACTCACTAATCCCCTCCGGGTTAAAGTTACTGATGAGAACGGCCATCCGCTCGCAAATATCCCTGTAGTATTTGAGGAACTAAGCGGACCACAAGGTTCTGCCGGACTAATAATTGACCCGAAGATATCTACTACCGACAGCGCCGGAATAGCTGTGACACAGGTTACCCTGGGAACCAAAAAAGGGGAATATACGCTGCTGGCCAGAATCAAAGGTTCTGCCGACAACGGCTTCGTTATATTCCGTTTCAGCGCCCTGGCAAACAACTGGTTGATAATGCTGATATTCGGACTGCTGGGCGGACTGGGTCTTTTTCTCCTGGGAATGAACATGATGAGTACCGGAATGCAAAAGTCTGCCGGAGATAAGATGCGGAGTATTCTCAGCAGCCTTACACGCAATCGTATCTATGCACTGGGACTGGGCACATTCGTGACAATGGTTATCCAGAGCAGCAGCGCAACAACAGTAATGCTTATCAGCTTTGTTAATGCCGGGCTTATAAAATTTGCACAGTCGCTGGGAATAATCCTGGGAGCCGACATAGGTACAACCATCACAGCCCAGCTAATTGCCTTTAAACTTACCGACTATGCACTGCTGATGATAGCCCTGGGATTTGCGGTGCAGACTTTCCCTAAAAAAGAAAAAATAAAATACACCGGTGAAGCTATTCTGGGCTTCGGGATCCTGTTCTTCGGCATGCATATCATGTCGGAAGCAATGTATCCCCTGAGAACCTACGAACCCTTTATTCAATTTATTTTAAAACTTGAAAATCCGGTTACCGGAATTATCACCGGTGCACTGTTTACTGCACTTATTCAAAGCAGCGGAGCATTTATCGGAATAATGATAGTGCTGGCAACCCAGGGACTCCTAAGTCTCGAAGCAAGTGTGCCCCTCCTCCTCGGTGCCAACATAGGGACTGCAGTGACAGCTATCCTCGCTTCAATCAATATCTCCAGAGAAGCCAAAAGAGTTGCCCTCGCTCATACCCTGTTTAAAATTATGGGAGTTCTAATTATCGTATGGTGGATCCCCAACTTTATCAGGCTGATCAAAGCCATATCCCCTGCAGCAGGTCACTCAGACCAGATGAATCTGGTTGCAGCGGAACTGCCAAGACAAATTGCCAATGCACATACTCTCTTCAACGTGCTCATAACCCTGATCCTCCTGCCATTCCTGAATACCTTCGCAAAACTTATCGAGAGGATCATCCCCGTTAAAACAGAAGAGAAAACACTGCTGAAAACAAAATACCTCAGGGATGAACCGGATATGCCACCATCCCTCGCACTCAGTCTCGTTAAGGAAGAAATTGTCCACCTTGCCCATATTGTGCAGGATATGGTGAATAACTTCCTTAGCCCTTTTGTGGTAAAAGAACACCCCGATGTCGCCTGGATGATGCAAAAAGAAGAGGAGGTGGATTTCCTTACCGACAGTATTAATAACTTCGTACTGAAAACGGCTTCAAGCCATACAAAAAAAGAACGGATAAATGAAGCTTTCGAAATGCTCTATACTGTTAAAGAATTTGAACAGATCGCCGATATTGTAAGTGCTTTATATCTCGAAAAAGCGGGAAGATGGGTTAATTCCGACCTCGAATTCAGCGAGGAAGGGAAAAAAGAACTATCTGAATTCCATCTCCAGGTTGAAAAACAAATCTCCAGAGCTATAGCCGTTTTCAGGGAATATAACCTGGAAAAAGCTCTGCTGATGGAGAAAAAACATCAGAAATATAAACAGGTGGCACTGGAATTCCAGCGCAGCCACTATAAACGGCTGGCCGGATTGATAGAAAGTTCCGTAAAAACGAGCAAAACACACCTTGAATTGATGACATTACTGGCTACTATTTACTCTCACGCAACCAATGTGGCAAGAATTATTTTACAGGAACCTGATAAACTAACCCAGGAGTAACTTTACATGTACTACCTGGAAATTTTATTTCACTGATTTTTACAAACTTAACCCCGAATATAATCAGATGCAGAAAGTTGATCCTAAAATCCACCCTTCGTGGAAAGAAATTCTTATTGAAGAATTTGATGCTCCCTACTTTACATCACTTAAAGAATTTCTCGTAAAGGAAAAAAAACAACATACCATATATCCTCCGGGAAACCTTATATTTAATGCATTCGACAAAACGCCTTTTGATAATGTTAAAGTAGTAATCCTCGGCCAGGATCCTTATCACGGTCCCGGACAAGCCCATGGCTTATGTTTTTCTGTTCCAGCAGGCATTACCCCCCCACCTTCGCTTGTAAATATTTTTAAGGAACTGAATAACGACCTGAGTATCGCCATACCAAATCACGGGAACCTCGAAAAATGGACGGAACAGGGAGTGTTCCTCCTTAATGCCACCCTGACTGTAAGGGCAAACCAGGCCGGCTCACACCAGGGTAAGGGATGGGAACAGTTCACCGATGCAGTGATAAGAAAAATCTCAGAACAGAAAAAAAACGTGGTCTTCCTCCTCTGGGGAAATTTCGCCAGGGCTAAAAAAAATCTGATAGATCAATCTAAACATCTCATTCTTCAGGCCGCCCACCCTTCACCACTTTCCGCCTTTAACGGATTTTTCGGGTGTAAACACTTCTCTCTTGCAAATAAATACCTGGAAGAAAACGGATTGAATCCGGTTGAGTGGAATGTTGAATGATAATGGGATGCAAAAAAAACTCATCGAAGAAACAAGAATTAACACCCTCACCGTTATACGCATGGAAGTCCCCTGCTGTGGCGGTCTCCTGCAGATGGTAAGACTTGCTCAGCAAAATTCCACTGTCAACCTCCCTGTAAAAGAAATCGTTATCTCCATTTCAGGAAAAATATTGACTGAAAGATGGGTACAAAAAATTTAATCCCTATATTTACGTAATCATTTACTCATTTACTCATTTACTCATTCACTCATTCACTCATTTACTCATTCACTCATTTACTCATTCACTCATTCACTCAACCACTCAACCACTCAACCACTCAATCAATGTCAAAAATAATCTCCCTCTCCGAAGCAGCATCCATTGCCATTCATGGGATTATTCTCATCGCCAGGTCACAGAAGCCTCTCAGTGTAGTGCAGATCTCTGAGTTGACAGGAACTTCGAGGCATCATACGGCTAAAGTTATGCAAAGACTTGTCAAGGAAGGATATATAAATTCACTGCGGGGGCCTGCAGGTGGATTTTCCCTCCACAAACCGCCTGAAAAAATCAGTTTTCTGAATATCTATGAAGCCATTGAAGGGACCATAAATATCCCCTCCTGTCCCATGGATAAGCAGATATGTCCTTTCGATAAATGCATCATGAATAACTTATTGAACAGGATGACAGAAGAATTCAGGCAGTACATGGGTGAACAAAGGGTGTCTGATTATATGAAGTGATCAGAAAAAACGCCTGAACCCAATGATCTCCCTCACCTCCCTTAGTGTCTTCCCTGCACTGGCACGCGCTTTTTCCGCACCCATTTTTGCCACTTTTGACAGATATTCCTCATTATTGACAATATCCAGGATATTTTCCCGTAGCGGAGTGGTAAATTTAATAATATCCTCTGCCAACTGCTTCTTCATGTCGCCGTAACGTATCTGGCAGTTATTGTAAAGTTCACGGAAATGCCGGTATGTGGATTCATCCGACATCAGTTCCATGATATAAAAAAGATTACGCACCGGCTCCGACATTTTCTGCTTTGGCTTTTCAGGTCCCGCATCTGTTACGGCTCTCATCACTTTCTTCCTTATATCGGCAGGACTGTCCACAAGGTAAATACCATTCCCCTCCGATTTGCCCATCTTACCGGTACCGTCAAGCCCCGGAACCTTAACCAGCTCCTTACCGAAGTTAAAAGGTTCAGGCAGATTGAAATATTCTGTCCCGTAAATGGTATTGAACCGCCGCGCAAAACGCCTCGCCATTTCGAGATTCTGCTCCTGGTCCTTACCCACCGGTACTTTATGTGAATTATGAATAATTATATCAGCAGCCATTAACACAGGGTAAGTCAGAAGCCCGGCATTAACATTGTCCGGCTGCGATCTTATCTTCTCCTTAAATGTGGTGGTGCGCTCCAACTCCCCCACATAAGCATTCATATTAAGAAGCAGGTATAATTCGGGTATCTCAGGCACATCACTCTGAATATAAATGGTAGCTTTCTCCGGATCAAGCCCGGCAGCAAGATATTCAGCAAGTACCTGCCTTACATTGGTATGCAGATCCCCCGGCTTTGGATGTGTTGTCAGTGAATGAAAATCCGCAATGAAAAAAAAGCAGTTGTATTCTTCCTGCATCTTCACAAAATTCCTTACGGCACCAAAATAATTACCCAGATGAAGGTTCCCTGTCGATCGTATCCCGCTTAATACTGTTTCCATATAAAATATATCTTTTTTTGTTATAACAGTTCGTTAAATTAAAAAAAACGCAAAGACGCAAAGGCGCAATATATTGATTATTAGCAATATGCGCAAATCAAGCATGAATTATTAAAGCATTCATTATCAACGCAATAAAAAAATATAACGAACTAATGGCTCTAAATAAATGCTGATAATGAGCGCTTTGTAAATTTATCAAGTATTATTCTTTCCAGCAATAATTAACACATTGCGCCTTTGCGTCTTTGCGTTTTATTTTAACATAAACGAACTTTTATATGCAAAGTACAAAACTATAAAATGTTCCGTAAAAATCTTAATTTTACATCTTTCCTTATTAATTTAATATATCACGATGGATTTTGCTGAGACAACAAGACAACGAAAAGTATCAAGACTCCTGCAGAAAGAACTGGGAAGCTATTTTCAAAGGAACAGCACTCTTTTCGGCAACAAGATCATCACGGTTACCGTGGTAAGAATAAGTCCCGATCTGAGTGTGGCAAAGATCTATCTCAGCATCTTCCCCGTTAAACCCGGTGAAAACATACTGCAGATCATTAAGGAACATTCAGGCACCATCAGGCACTCTTTGGGTTCACAGGTTAAAAACCAGCTTAGAATTATACCCGAATTATCTTTCTTCATCGACGACAGCCTCGATTATATCGAAAAAATTGATAACCTGCTGAAATAGTGTTGTATGCATTATGATCCGATAAAACAACGCCTGGGAAGAATATTCAACACTCATCCTTTGTTGCGTATATTGTTTTATAACCTGCTGAATGTACTGTTGTTAAGAAGCTGGCATATCAGGAAAGAAATACGTTCCATGATATCTGTATTATCCTCCTCACCGGAAATCCTCGATGCCGGATCAGGTTTTGGACAATATTCCTGGTACATGGCCCGTAAGTTCAGAAATGGAACCGTTACAGGTGTTGACATCAAGGAAGAACAGGTGGATGACTGTAACGCATTTGCCATAGCCAGCGGATTATCGGGTAAAATGTTGTTCATGAAAGCCGATCTTACCCGTTTTCAGGATCCCGGCAGATTTAACCTGATATTATCCGTTGACGTGATGGAACATATTGAAGACGACCATGCCGTATTTCATAATTTCTGCAACTCATTAAAAGAAGGAGGGATATTGCTTATCTCTACTCCTTCTGACCAGGGAGGATCCGATGTACATGAGGAGGGAGACCTGTCTTTCATTGAAGAACATGTTAGGAACGGGTATAATATGAATGATATGGAAAATAAACTTGCCGAAGCAGGTTTTCAGAATATCCAATCCCGCTTTACCTATGGAAAACCGGGAAACTTATCCTGGAAACTCTCAATGAAATATCCGGTTACTATGCTGAACATCTCACCTTTCTTTTACCTTGTTCTTCCCTTTTACTATATATTTGTATTTCCGTTCTGCCTTTTGTTGAATCTGGCAGATGTACTGATAACTCATAGATCAGGAACAGGACTTATTGTAAAAGCCATAAAATAAGGCAAATGCACTTCCCCTTTTATATAGCCAAACGATACCTGGCATCCAGAAAAAGCCGGAATGCTATAAATATCATCTCACTGGTATCCATATTGGGTGTGGCTACCGGAACCATGGCGCTAGTAGTCGTGCTCTCTGTCTTCAATGGTTTCGACGGACTGATCAAATCCCTTATCAGTTCTTTCGATCCCGATATTAAAATTACTGTTAAGGAAGGAAAGGTGTTCCACCCTGCCGATGCAGGGAAAGATAAAATTCTTGAAATCCCCGGAGTAGTTGCCATATCCGAAGTCCTCGAAGAAAATGCCCTTATACGCTATGATGAACGACAATATATCGCTACCCTAAAAGGAGTTGATTCAGCATATGTTTATGTGAACGGTATCGATACTATGATCGTTGACGGAAATTTCCTTCTCTATAAGGAAAATGTTGCCATGGCAGTATTAGGACAGGGAGTGGCATGGTTTCTGAAAGTAGGACTTACATTAACAAGTCCTCTGATAATCCATATGCCCAAAAGAACAGGCCGGGTAAACCCGGCAAACCCACTGGCCTCCTTCAATCGCTACCTGATCTGGCCTTCAGGTATTTTTGGCATAGAACAGGATTACGATTCAAAATATATAATTCTTCCCCTGGAGGTACTCAGAAACCTGATGGAATACCCTGCTGAAGTCACAGCCCTGGAAGTTAAACTGGATAACAGAATGGATAAAAAAGCACTGCAGACAACCATCAGTAGTATTACCGGCGAAAACTTCAATGTGCTTACCCGCTATCAGCAGAATGAACTGTTTTACCGTATCATGAAATCGGAAAAATGGGCTATATTCTTTATCCTCATTCTCATTCTGCTAATAGCATCCTTCAACATAATAGCTTCCCTGTCAATGCTTATCATCGACAAGAAAAACGATATCACCACACTTCGTAACCTTGGGGCCAATAACTCTCTTATCAGAAAAATATTCCTGGTGGAAGGATGGCTTATCTCCATTACCGGCTCCACAACAGGACTCATCCTGGGCCTGATAATCTGCTTTATCCAGGAAAGATTTGAACCCGTTAAACTGGGAGGAAGCGGATCTTTTGTTATTGACGCTTACCCCGTAGATATCCACTTACCCGACATCTTTCTTATCTGGCTGACAGTACTGGCTATCGGTTTCCTGACTGCTTATTACCCGGTAAAACGCATAATTGTTAATAAATAGTGCCGGAAATCATCATTTACCTGTTTTTTTTAATGACATTTCAAAATACCTTTATTCCTTTGATTTTCTTGAAGATGTAATAATATTACATAATGTAGTGTGTGATTTTTCGTCAAAGATTTTACAAACTATGCAACCTATTTTTATTTTAACCCGTATATTTATTTGATTAACAGCACCTCTGTATCTGAAAAACTGAAAATGAAACTGCTTTTTCAACTGATCTTAGTAATAAGTCTTGCGCCGGTTAGTACATCCCTGTTCTCTCAACCTGTAATTATCGACGTCACTACTACTCCTGCCGATTGTAACGGTAGTGCAACGGGAACTGTTACCTTTTCAATCACAGGAGGGGCAAAACCTTATTATTATTATATTATTAAAGGAGGAGTGCCTCGTTCATCCCCGCAAACAAGTGATACAGTCTATACGTTCACGGATGTATCCGCCGGCACATATTTATGTATTGTGGAGGATAATAACTCAATGAATGACTTCAGGAACAGAACGGTTAGTCAGCCGCCACCCATTCAAATCACATCTGTTATTCTAACCCCCATAAGTTGTACAGGTTTTGCCGACGGAAAAATTAATGTTACAGCATCAGGAGAGTCCGGTAGTTATAATTTCCTGCTTAAACCTGACGGCCTTTCAACTATTACCGGATCATTTGAAGATCGCAGCCCGGGAAACTACCGTGTTGTGGTTTCCGATGCAACAGGCTGTCTGAGTAAAGACTCAACCGATATACTTACTTTCACTGATCCTGATCCGATAAGTATTACTTCGGAGAACAAAACCAATATCACCTGTAACGGGGCGAATAACGGAACGATAACTATCGGGGCATCAGGAGGGACAGGCACTTATACATATATAATATCTCCGGGTGGAACATCCAATCAAACCGGTCACTTTACAGATCTTGGCCCCAACACCTACACGGTTGAAGTCACCGACGGTAATACCTGCCCTTCTGCTACCAGCATTCCCCTGACCATCACACAACCCGACCCGCTCCAGTATACCCTGCAGACTTCCACCAACGCCTCATGTTCTGGCGTGAACGACGGAACCATCACCGTTGCCGCTTCCGGAGGAACAACACCTTACCGCTTTACCCTTAGCCCCGGGGGAACGTTCAACGACGACGGACTATTCACCGGACTCGCTCCCGGCAATTATACCATTAGCCTTACCGATGCCAACTCCTGCGGACCCGTAGCAAGCATTCCGTTCAACATCACTCAGCCCGGTCCCATAACCATTACCGGCACCACTTTCTCGGATATCACCTGCTTCAATTTCAATAACGGTGAAATTCATGTCACCGCCTCCGGTGGTAATGCTCCCCTGACATATACCCTCAACCCGGGTGCCGACTCCAGGCCCGATGGCGACTTTACCGGGCTGTCGGAGGGCTCCTATACCATTACCGTCACCGACACCAAAGGATGTGCACCGGCTGTCACCCCGGCTATCAATATCGTTAACCCGCCCGACATTACCCTTAACCCGCCCGCGCTGACCCAGATCACCTGCAACGGAGCTGCCAACGGGATAATCAGTGTTACCGCAAACGGGGGAACAGGAACCCTGCACTATACCCTAAACCCCACAGCCATTACAAATACCTCAGGAACATTTACCGGAAGGGGTCCGGGCGACTATACCGTAAGTGTCACCGACGATAACACCTGCCCCCAGAAAACCACCGGAACTCTCACCATCACCCAGCCCGACCCGCTCCAGTATACCCTGCAGACTTCCACCAACGCCTCTTGTTCTGGCGTGAACGACGGAACCATCACCGTTGCCGCTTCCGGAGGAACAACACCTTACCGCTTTACCCTTAGCCCCGGGGGAACGTTCAACGACGACGGACTATTCACCGGACTCGCTCCCGGCA
>Ga0209269_1000284_pt1 | contig 58632 bp, 55 predicted proteins | sample MTBAKMMethaMetaG_FD_187455 | JGI IMG/M metagenome (GOLD analysis project Ga0209269, IMG submission 187455) | Enrichment culture microbial communities from Arthur Kill intertidal strait, New Jersey, USA, that are MTBE-degrading - MTBE-AKM (Arthur... | ecosystem: Environmental > Aquatic > Marine >... | reverse complement strand
AGACTCTATGACTGGGGGCAGGGGCTCGTCGACGGGGGTGAGACGGTCCACGCCGACCAGATCGCGTACATCGTCAAAAAGCTGCGCGACGCCCGGGAGAGCAGGCGTGCCGTAGCAGTCACCTGGAACCCGCCGGTGGACGAGGAACTCCATGACTGCCCCTGCCTCCAGCTCGTCCAGTGCCTTGTGCGCGACGGAAAGCTCCAGATGAAAGTGGTCTTCAGGAGCAACGACATGCTCAGCGCGGCGGGCGCAAACATGTTCGCCCTCGCACACCTGCAGAAGGCCGTCGCCGACGAACTCGGGGTGCCCTGCGGCGCCTATACACACATCTCCCTGGTGCCGCACATCTATTACCTGCGGGACATGAACGACATCCACCCGTTCTGCAAAGAGGGCCAGGATATCAGCCCGATCCCGGAGGTCTGCCGGGCGTGCGGACGGTGCCCGCGCTCGCGCGGCGCTTGAGTCAATCCGTCACCCTTTTAAGGCCGAAGAGAGAACAGAATAAGGCACACAGCCCGGTAGTGTAGCGGTCAATCATGGGGGACTCTGGATCCCCCGACAGCAGTTCGAATCTGCTCCGGGCTACTCTTTCTTTTCCGACAGACTGATGCATGAGCAACAGCTATCATGCTGCATGGATCGACCGTACAGGATCGGGGCAGGCGTGCGTTCCGACGACGAGCAGACATTTGCCGCCCTCGCTGCAAGGCATCATGACGGACGGATCGACCACATTCAGGTCCAGGTGATCCCCGGGGGAGAACGGTCGTTTCAAAATGATTTTAGCCGGATAGCAGACGCCGGGGTGCGGATCGTCATCCACGCCCCACACCATGCCCACGGCGTAAACCCCTGCGCACCCTGCGCCTATGACGAACGCCCAAAAACTGAGATCGAGGCCTGGATCGAGGCCGCCCTTGCACAGACGGCCGAAGCGGCAGACATGACCGGCGCCGACAAAATCGTCCTCCACGCGGGCCGGCACCTTCCGGGCCGTCGGGACGAAGCCGAAGCGACCTTCGCCGCATTCCTCGACGACTACTTCGACCCCCGCTTCATCCTCGAAAACCTCCCCTCGGTCTACGCCGACTACCCGCTCCTCGGCAACGATGCAGGCGACCTTCTGGCCCTCGGCGGCGGGCGCATCCGAGGCTTCTGCCTGGATTTCGCCCACCTCTTCTGCACGGCAAACTATCGCAATATCTCGTACAGCAATCTCCTCGCGCCGTTCGGCAAGCTCGACATCAGGCTGTTCCACCTCTCCAACAGCAGGAGAGGCTCGGTCACCGACGAGCACCTCCCACTCGACCACCCGGAGGGAGGACTCGACTTCGGCGCGATCATCCCTTTCATCGCCGCACACCCGGGAGTCGATACAAGCCTCGAGTACAAAGAGAACGACCCTGCGGTCTATGACCGGCAGCTGAGAGTCTTTGACGCCCTCTTTTCGCGGTGGAGCCCGACCGGCGCGGGCGCCATATAAGATACTTCCTTCACCAGGTACAACTGGCCACCCCACCGAGATATTCCGGGGACTCAGACGAAGCCGCGAAAAGACGCGAAGGTACTGGGAGCAGATCAGGGCTTCATTTCTTCTCGCCTATGGCGTGAGTCAATAGCCATGTCAGGGAGGGCAGCTGTTCTCGTTGAGGTTTTCCGGGAGAAAACCCACATGAAAGGGCAAAGAGCAGGAAAAAAAGAGCGGACCCTTTCCGGCCTCACGCAAGGAACGCGGCGAGCACGCCGGTCAGAAACACGCCGTCAAAGGTTCCGGCACCCCCGATGCTCACCATCGGCGCCCCGAGTTCGCCGAGGCGGCGGAGGTTTAAGAGGTCGGCGCCGATGAGGGTTCCAAGCGTGCCCGAGATATAGGCGATGACCGGAGCGGCGATAACGGCAGCCGCCGAACCGCCCACAAACCCGGAGAGGACGAGCGCCATGATCAGGGCGGCCAGCGGCGGCACAAAGAAGGGGGTTGCGATCCCGAGGCCGGGGACCGGCCGCGCCACCCGGTTGGTGACCAGCGTGACTACCAGGGTGCCGATCACCGCCAGAGCAAAGATCGTATAGCCGTTCGACAGGATCACCGACTCCGCAAGAAGGTACAGCGAGATCAGCAGGGGGATCACAGCTCCCCCGAGGTTGATCGCCACCGTCGTCTCGGGCGCCATCTCGGGAATGCGGTAGACCCAGCCATAAAAGGGATTATAAGCCTTTTCCATCCGCACCGGCCCGCTCTGGACGGTGGTGATCGGGATATTGACCAGGCTGCCGAAGAGCGTGAACAGGAGGATCAGCAGAACGGTCCACGGCTGAAAACCGAGTTTCGCAAATGCCCCCCCCACGATGCTCAGGAACAGGAGCGGAACAAGAAGTATGACGACGACGAAGAGGAACGCCATCATGATGAGGCTGAAGGGGTTGAAGAAACATCTGCCCATGAAGAGGAGAGGGGGGATATCCTATTTCAGGGCTTCGCAGACCAACGCCGCATGGTCCCGGTGATAGGGTTCGAGCCACCGGCTGTCCCTGACCGAAAGCCCGCCCGCCTCAAGGGTGCGAACCGTATCTTCAAGGACATCCTGCGGACTTTTTGTGACGTCGACACTGCGCGTCTTGAGCATCAGCACGAGGGTGCCGCCTTTCCGCAGAAACTGAAGGTTGCGCAGGGCGATCCCGGCCTGATCAGGCTGCGCCACGTCCATGTAGAGCAGGTCCACCTCCTCCACGATCCCGGCATAGCGTTCGGGCCGCCCGGCGTCGGCCATGATCGGGACGATGTTCCTGCGGCGCCGGCAGACCTCGAGGAGATCCTGCATCGGGCGCGGGGCGAACTCCACCGCATAGACCACCTCCACATAATCAGCCACATGGGAGACGGTGGTGCCGTTCGCCGCCCCGAGGTAGAGCACCCGCATTTCCGGGGCGAGATCGATATCGCTCCCGAGCAGGGCAAGGGCGGCGAGTTTCGAGCGACGGGGATCCCATACACGGTAGCCATCGATCATTCGCTCCCCGTAGACACCCCCCTCGCCCGGGGAGACCAGAACGCCGCCGATCCGGATCATGTCTGCACCCCTGCGGCGTCGATACGCGCCTGCGCCCGGTCGATGAATTCGGTGTCGAGTTCTCCTCGGAACCAGTCGATCCGTGCCGCAATGGCGAGTTTGGCCGCAAGCACGCGCGCAACTCTGCCGCGCACCTCTTTTCCGGCGTTGTGGACCCGCCGGTGCTGGAATATGACGCCGTGCTTCGGGGACGGAGCACCGCCGCGGATATGGGAGAAGAGAGCGGTCTTCGCCCCGAGCACCTGGATCGCCCCGGCAGGCATCCGTGCCAGCGCGGACAGCCCGCCGGCCTCGGCCATGATCCGCGCCGCCACCAGCCCGCCGACGAGTGCGCTCGTATTGGGCATGACCTGATCGGCCCTGCGGGAAACCTCGCGCATCAGCCGCGTCCGCATCTCGCCGAGGCCCTCGATCTCGGCGCCGACCTGCCTGAGAGCCGGAGAGGGGCTCCGTCGAATCCGCCCGGCGAGCGCCTTGCCCCCCTGCCGGTATTTTCTCGTGAACCCCGGATCAAGGACGGCCTGCCAGTCGATGGCGCGTTCAAGAAGGAGGTTGATAACGTGGTCGGTTTCGTCGAGCGTCCTGACCATCTGCAGGAGTTCGACGTCAGGGCTTGAGAGCTCGGTCGCGACCTGCGCCTTTGCCAGTTCGATGCACGAGCGGCCAAGGAGGGCGATGTAGTCGGCCCGGTCTTCCACCACACCGCAGGACCGCGCCACCGTCCAGTCAGGCCGCAGGAGGGCGGGACCCAGTTCCCCCAGCCGCCGGGCAACCGCCGCGGGGTCGGTGCCGGTCGGCCGGCACTGCCCGTCTTCGATGTCCCCAAACCAGTAACGCTCCATTCTGTAGGTGTGGGGGCGCAGGGAGCATTAACATATCAGGCGCGAGACCACATAAGGACTGGAAACCTCCCATGATCCTCGAAGTAATTTTGTTTCTCGCAGGAATCGCCCTCCTCATCAAGGGCGCCGACCTCTTTGTCGGCGGCGGGGGCGGTCTTGCAGCGAGATTCGGTGTCTCCCCCGCGATCATCGGCTTCACGGTCATCGCATTCGGAACCTCGCTCCCCGAATTTGTGGTGAGCGTCAACGCCGTGATCGCAAACGACACCGGAATCGCCCTTGGAAACGTGCTCGGGAGCAATATAGCAAATATCGCCCTCGTGCTTGCCCTCTGCGCCTTTATCAGGCCCTCGCTCGTCAGCAGCGGCATCGGAAACCTGCGCGAGACCGCCCTCATGCTGGCGGCGACCGGAGTCTTCTGTGTCTGCGCTCTGCGTGGCGTCCTCGACCTCCCGGCCGGGCTTGCGATGCTCGCGGCCTTTGCCGTGATCATGGTCGTCCTGTCACGGGGTGGCGGTGTGACCGACGGCGGCGGGATCAGGAGCCACGGCCGCCGGGATATCTTACTCACCATCGGAGGTCTTGCTGCCGTCGTGATCGGATCCCAGCTCGTCATCGATGGGGCGGTGGCGATCGCCGGGTTCTTCCAGATCCCCACCTTCGTCATCGGCCTCTCGATCGTGGCGGTCGGGACATCCCTTCCCGAACTGGCGACCTCGCTCGTCGCCATCATGAAGGGAGAGGACGCGATCTCGGTCGGAAACCTGCTCGGGAGCAACATCTTCAACCTCCTCTTCGTGATGGGGATCGGGGCGCTGATCCGCCCGGTCCCGGTGGAGAACCTCACCGACACCCTGATCACCGCCGCCTTCTCCGTGGCGGTCATTCCCCTCTTCCTGGGCAGCGACCGCTGGACGCGGCTCTGGGCGGTAGGCCTTATGGCGGCCTATGGGGCGTACATCGCCTTCATCTTCGGGATCATCTAGAGGACCGGGACCCCGAGCGAGGAGAGGATCACCGGCACCATCACCGCCCCCATACAATAGACGCGCCTGACCTCGACGAGAGAGGGGACTCTGCCGAGGAGCGTTGCTACGGCGAGGACAAAGAGTCCGAACGGGCCGCAGAGACAGAACGACAGGAGGGTGACGAAGAGGATCACGGCGTAGTTCAGCGGCATGAGAGGGACGCGGGCAAATAGGCCGGCCGTTCCGGAAAAAAGGACGGTGACGCCGAAGGCGATGGCCGCAGAGAGGATAGCGGCGAAGAGAAGAGGAGGAAACGGCGGGAGGTCAAGGGTTGCAAGGGCCACCATAACGCCGTTGCGCATCCTGCCCAGGGCGTACAGGGCGGCGAGGCCCAGAAAGGCGTTCGCCGTGTTTGCGGCACTGGTGGCGATGATGAAGCCGGCCCGGTCGTCGCCGTAATCGATCGCCGAGGCGAGGACGGCATTGGCAGTGGCGCTGGAGAGGCCGGGCAGCCACCCCACGACCGCACCCGCGATCGAGCCGGCACACGAACATCGGACGAAGTTCCGCGTCAGGGGAACGAGGCCGCCTTTCTTCTGCGGCGGCATCCGCCCGCCCGAAGCCGAGAGGAGGACGGCGATGCCGAACAGCCCGGATAGGAGGGGCATGAGAACGGCGTCGCCGCCGTTCCAGGCGAGGAAGGAGTACCTGAAGGTGAAGAGGCCAAGGAGCCCGGAGACGAGAAACACCCCGGCTGCCCACTCGGGTGATTCAGAGAAGACAACGAGGTAGCAGGCGACTGCCAGGAGGAGGAGGCCGATCCCCCAGTCGATCGCGGGCTGGAGGGCAGGGAGCAGAACGAGAAAGAGGAGGCAGAAGGGGAGTGCCCACACCACGGCGCTGGCGCTGCCGAAGGCCGAGATCCGCACCGCCTCGGCACCTCTCCCCTCAAGGCAGAGGGCGTGCGCCGGGAGTACCATCACGGCCGTATCGGCGTCCGGGACACCGAGAAAGGTGGAAGGGACACAGTCGAGGAAGGTGTGAGTGATCAGGGCCGCCACCAGCGCCGCCGCGAGCACCGGCGTGCCGAGGGTTCCGACGAGGAGGGGAGAGACCGAGAGAAGGAGACCGGCCATCGTGTTTGCGTGAACCCCGGGCACCAGGCCGCTGACGATCCCGAGGGCGACGCCTGCGAGCGTGCCGACGATGAGAGAAACGATCACACGGGAAAATCGGCCCTGCCCGATATATATGCTGCGCAATAGATCCCGGCAGAAGGCATCCCGAGGGAAACGGTGATATCCCACCCGCACCGAACATTCCAGCAATGTTGATTGCGATTACCCGTCTTGCAGAGAAGGCGGGGAAAGACGCCGATGTCTGCGCCCGCTTCGGCCATACCTGCTATACCGTCTCACCCCTGAGGGCCGACCTCCGCGACGAGGTCGTCGACCGGTTTGTAAAAGACGCAAACGCCGGGGCGTTCGACTGCATCTTTTTCACGAGCGCCCTGCCTGCGGCGGTTATCGCCCCGCGCCTTCAACCCTCCGGGCCGGTGCGGATCGTCGCCATCGGCCCCCAGACCGCCCGGACCCTCGAAGAGAGCGGCCTTGCATCCGAGACCCTGCCCACCTATTATTCGGCCGATTTCGCCCCCCACCTCGGGGAGTGGCTCAGGGGCAGGCGGGTCGGCATCCCACGGGCGGCGGTGCCCAACCCCGGCCTGCTGCAGGCGATCACGGATGCCGGCGGGGAGGCCTGCGAGTACCCGGTCTACGACCTGGTGCCGTCGGGCGAACGCCTCGATACCAGGCGCGCCGACGCCGTGCTCTTCACCAGCGCCTCTTCTTTTGCTATGGCGCAGTGGGAGCGGCGGGACGGCCAGATCGTCGTCGCCATCGGCAGGGTGACGGCGCAGGCAATGGAAACAGCAGGCGTTGCGCCCGATGTGGTCGGGGACGGCTCTCTTGCCGGGACGCTGGCGGCCCTGAACCTGCGGCCGGGAAGAGCGATGACCGAACACCGCCTTCCCGGTGTTCCCCAGGCAGGTCTTGTCGTTGTCGACAAGCCGCGGGGGCCGTCGAGCCATCAGGTCGCCGCATGGGTGGGCGAGATGCTCGGCGTGCAGGTCGGGCATGCCGGCACCCTGGACCCGCAGGTCTCCGGGGTGCTCGTGGTGATGATCGGGCCTGCGGTGCGCCTTGCCCCGGTTCTCCTGCGGGAGCAGAAGGAGTACGTCTGCGCCATGCGCATCCACGGCGACGCTGACCGGGGGCAGATCGAGGAGACAGCCAGGGAGTTTGTCGGCCGGATCTACCAGCGCCCGCCGAGGCGGAGCGCCGTGAAGCGATCGTTGCGGATCAGGAAGATCCATGAGATCGAGGTGCTCGACGTCGACGGACGACTGGTGCTCTTCCGGGTGGTGTGCGACGCGGGCACCTACATCAGGTCACTCTGCCACCACCTCGGCCTTGCCCTCGGGACAGGTGCTCACATGCAGGAACTCAGGCGGACGAGGTCGGGATCGTTTACCGAGGAGAGCGCCCTTACGCTCCATGCACTCAGGGATGCCTGCGTCGCCGCAAAAACGGGCGATGAAGCAGCCTTCACCGGGATCATCCTCCCGTCGGTGCTGGGTGTCGGGGAGATGCCGAAGATCGTGGTGCGCGACACGGCGATCGACGCCATCTGCCACGGGGCGAAACTCGCCGCGGTCGGTGTGATCTCAAAGACAAAATACCGCAAGGGCGATCTCGTGGCGGTGTTATCCCAGAAGGATGAACTGGTCTGTCTGGGCGAGGCGCTTGTCGATGCGGAGGCCTACAAGCCCGGAGATACGGGGCTGGTGCTCGTGCCCAGAGCCGTGATGATGGCGGCCGGCACCTACCCGCGGGGATGGACGAAGAAGGCCGGCCCGAAAAAAGGCTAAGGGACGGACCTGCCCACATCCCATCCCCGGGGGCAGGGGAGGGCCTTCGAACACGGCCGCGGGGATAGGATTAAAAAACGGAGACGCAAATAGTTAAAGGCACTGTGCTGAGGTAGTCTAGTGGTATGGCGCGGGCCTGGAAAGCCCGTGGGGCGTTGAGCCCCTCGGGAGTTCAAATCTCCCCCTCAGCGTTACAATTTTAAGTTCAATTCTTCTGCAGGATCTGTTAATACACCTTTACCTCCCCTTTAGATCGAAGAGGGGGTTCATTCGGGATATCTCCACGCCTGACGGGGAATCCGTATCTCAAAACGGGTCCCCTTCCCGAACGTCCCGGTCTCGGTGATGCCGATACCGGTGACCGACAGGATCTCGCGGGAGAAGGCCAGCCCGAAGCCGGTGTTCTTCCCGTACCCGTAACAGAAGATCTTCTCCTTCTCGTCATCCTTTACACCAACTCCGTTGTCTTCGAATACCAGCACCAGTGTGCCGCCCTCCTCCTCCCAGGTGGTGATGGAGATGTGGGTGAGCGATTCGCCGTGCCTGATCGCGTTTTCGAGCAGGTTGTACACCACCTTTACCGAGAGGGGGTCCGCATAGATCTCCACCGGGGCGACCCGGGACCGAATTTCGACGCCCTCGTGGGAGAGGTTGCCCGCCGCACGGTCGATCGTCGATCCGAGGAACTGCCAGACGGGTTTATTCGATCCGAACTCCTGGTAGTCGCGGGAAAACTGGAGGTGGCGCATGATCTTTCCGACGATATCGATCGAAAGAGAGAGATATCGCCCGCTTGCCGGACCGTTGCGGTCCTCTTCAAGGAGGGCCAGATACCCGGAGAGTGCGGTGACAAGGTTGCCGATATCGTGCCGGGTCAGCCGCGAGAGCATGGAGATCTTCTCGTTCGCAATCCTGAGGGCGGTCTCCGATGCCTTCCGGTCGGTGATGTCCCGGATGATGAGGACGATCCCGGCCGGCCCGTCATCCCGGTCCCTGACCCTCGACCCCGCAATACTGACCACACGGGAACCCCCATGATCGAGGTCCACTTCGAAATCCGAAACCCTCCCCTGCTCGAAGAGGGCCTCTCGGATAGTGGTATAGGCTTCATTCGGAACAAGCGAACCCACAGACCTGCCGATAAGATCCGCCTCCGTAACACCGAAGAGGGCCGAAGCGGATTCATTCGCTGCAACGATTTGCCCGTCCAGATCCGCCAGGACCAGGCCATCAGGCAGGGTCCGGAGGATATCCGGAACCGCCGTCTCCGGGTTCAGAACGAAGAGCCCGTAACGGCGAATCGCGTGGGCAATGAGCAGGGAGAAGATTACAATCCCGATGAAGACGAGGTTCGGGGTATGAATTCCGTAGATCGGAAGGATCGCTCCCGAGAGAGAGCCGAATACGATAACGGTGGCGATGCCGACGCAGACAAATAGGTTCTGGCGCAGGGTCCTCTCCCCGGACGCCTGATGACAGGAGATGAAGCCGGCGCAGGATGCCCATACCATCACGAGAATGACGTAGAGCGTCTCAACCTGGTAGACCGGATTTCCCTGTACCGGGAGATAGATGTATCCGAAGCCCGGTTCGTAGGCGACGACGTAGATCCAGTCGGTGAATATCTCGATAAGGGCGAAGAATACTGCAGGCAGATAGAGGCTCAAAATGATTATAACAGCCCTCTGGACCCCCTTTGACGGTAGAGAGTCGGTAAAGGCGATTACGAAATGGGCGGTGAACGCGACGACGACGGTCCAGAACGAGCTTGCCTTCAGCCAGAAGAGGACGCCGTCATAGCTGCCGGCCTGCCAGATGAAGAACTCCCCGATAGCCCAGTACGTGGCGGCGAGCATCGACGCGAGGAAGAGGCGGTGGACCGTCGATGCGGGCTTCTGGGCGTAGACGAATACGCCGAGGCCGCAGGTGATGAGTGCGGAGAAGAGGCAGAAACCGACAAGATCAATAAAGACAGCCGTGGGTATCGCAGGCATCACGCTCACCCGGCGGTAACGAACGCCTTCTCCTTCTTCGGAATGCCATCGTTAGGATCCCCATGGTTTTCCCGGCTCACAATCTGACGCGTCCTATTGTACAATGGCTCCGTGTTCCCTCATGAAATATTCTTTCTTTCGATTTTCGCATCGGAATCTACGGAAAGGGCGGATGGTGCAGCCGCTACGGGGCATGGAGCATACCGGAACACGGCGGTATAACCCCGGACGATATCTCCTGTACCACAGAGAGGAGATCACGGGTGATTAAGAGAAGAACCGGGACGAAAGAGGTCGGGCGGGATCAGAACTCCGATATGTATCCTCTCTTGCGTCCGGCGCCACCGGAGCGAACCATATGAAGTACCAATATGTACATGAAAAACCAGACATGTACCTATAATGACATCCATGCGGCAGCCCGGCGGCCACGCGTACGTGCACGGGCATTCAAATGAAGAACAGACCCGCCTGCGCGACCAGGCATCGACCCTGGAGGCGCTGCTGCACGAAACCGTCCGTTACCCGGAAGATGCCCTCGTCCTTGAGGCGGGATGCGGGGTCGGGGCGCAGACCGCGATCCTCCTGAAGAACAACCCCGGGACACGGTTCGTCTCGACCGACATCTCCGCGGAAGCCGTGCGGCGTGCACGGGGGAGGACCGGTGCGGAGGGGCAAAAGAGGGTCTGCTTCGTCCGGGCCGATATCGGGGAGCCGCCGTTTCCCCCTCAATCGTTCGATCACATCTTCGTCTGCTTCGTCCTCGAACACCTCACAGATCCGGTCGCCACACTCTGCCGCCTCCGTAGCGTACTCCGGCCGGGGGGTACGATCACCGTCATCGAGGGGGACCACGGATCGACACTCGCCCACCCGCAGAGCCCGGACATCGATCGGGTCGTCCGGTGCCTCGTCGATCTCCAGGCGCAGGACGGGGGCGACGCATGCATCGGACGCCGTCTCTACCCCCTCATCAGAGAGGCAGGCTTCTCCGACGTCGACGTCGAGGCCCTCCCTGTCTGCGTCAACGCCGGGACTCCTGACCTCATCGAAGGATTCACCGAACAGACGTTCGTCGCGATGATCGAAGGTGTCAGAGACCGGGCGCTCGACAACGGCATGGTGGCCCCGGAGGAATGGGAGCGCGGCATCAAAGCCCTTCGGAGGACAAAAGAGGAAGACGGGACCTTCACCTACACCTTTTTCCGGGCCAGAGCGAGGAATCGTCAGAAAATATCCACAAAATAGCCGGACGCCAAAACCTTCGAAGGCCGGGGCGGCCTGATCACTCGAACGGAAAGAGAAAGATATCTTCGCGGACGATAGTGCCGGATTGAAGACCTGAAACAACACTACAGAAACGCAACACCATAAATGAACGGCAGCCCCCGTGACCACCCGTGCGCCAACACCGGATCAGGGAAGACCGCCAACACCACTTCTGCGTCCGCGGTATTAAGCGCATCGCCGCACGCCCGCACCACAGGCAGGACAGGAGGGCGTGCCACCAGCTTCGCGCTCTGCCGGCCCGCCAGATCGCTTATCAACCCCGGCGGCGCATCCACCGATATGCACCGGATCATCAACTGGAACGAACTCTGGAAGGCGGTCTATGCCGCCTCCCCCCGCAGAAAAAACAAAGACCGCGACCCTGGCGCCGTATGGGACAAAAAGGCGGATGCCTACGGTCAGGCGGTGCACGACGAAGCGGCTGTCACAGTACAGGAGGTCAGGATGATGGGGCTCCTCCCTGAGGATCGGGTGCTCGACATGGGAGCCGGGACCGGCCGCCTCGCCGTCCCGATGGCGGAGATCGCCACCCATGTGACCGCTCTCGACCCCTCGCAGCGGATGCTCGACCAACTTTCAGCCGGCATGGCGGCAAAGCAACTCAGGAACTACTCGTGCATCAGAATGCGGTGGGAAGATGCGGTGATCGGGCAAAATATCGAGGAGCACGACGTCGTGGTCGCCGCCTACTCCCTCGGCTTCTACGACCTCGGAGCCGCGCTGGAAAAGATCGACGCCGCCGCACGCCGCTGCGTCTGCCTCTTCTGGCACGCAGGGGAATGGCGCACCCCGGCGGAGATGGACCTCAGGCAGGCGGCGTTCGGCCGGGAAGATAGGGACGACGGGGGCTATCCGGACTACGCCTATATCGTAAACATCCTCCACGACATGGGAATCTATGCCGACGTGACCATCTACGACGCCGTGCTGACGAGCCGGTACGCCTCAGCCGAGAAGGCCGCAGAGCGATGGGCGACGCTCCACGAGGCCCCCGTGGAGAGCACAGAGGTGATCGCCAGGCATTTCGCCGCAATGCTGGATCCCGACGGAACGGGGGAATATATCCACAGGAAAATACGCAGGCAGGCAATGATACGCTGGAAAAAAAGGTGACAGATCGGATACCCCCGAAACAGAGAAGCGGCAGTGCCTCCCCCCGCCGGGTTTTCCGAATGAACCTTCCGGTTCAATAAACGTTCATATTACCGGATAAAACGCTATGGTATGTCAGAACTGCGGACAAAAAAACAGACAGACACCCCATCAGAACCCGAGGGGAAGATGGGGATCGGGAGGAGCGTTCAGATCGTTCCTATCCTGTTCTGCATTCTGTTGCTGACGGTGTCCCCGGTCATCGCCACCGACGCGGATCTGTATGAGGACAACCAGACGGCAGTGAGTATGGACCATACAGCGGTGCCGAACACATCAGCATGGAACGGCACCACGGATGACGGGGCACCCGCTGAAAACACAACGCTCGTGACCGATCCGGGAGAGATCAGAGAGCAGCACATCGCCCGGTACGTAGAGGATAACAGGAGTGCAGACCACGGCGAGGGTGTTCGCCAGATCAGGGCCAGCGTCCTCAGACAGATCTCGGACCTCGAAACCAGGGGGCACGACGTCGCCGACCTCAGGTCGGCCCTTGAAAGCGGAGACGAGGAGCAGGTGAAAGAAGCACTCTCCCGCATACCTGAATACATGACCGGAACGTTACGATCACCTCCCTTTTTTATGGTCCTGCCCCCCATGCGCGTCACGGGACAGGGGGCGAACTGAACGGCATCAAACGGCTGACGGCGATTGAACGCCCCGGCCTGGATGTCCCGGATGTTCGGGCCGACAGAAAGGCGACGAAGGTGAAGATGAAGATCAGGACATTTTCCAGGGGGACGCCGTCGATAAGAATGCCGTTGTCTGCCATCGGATCGGTGTTGCTACAGATACCCATAAACCATTCCGCGTCCACCGATGTAGTGTGCTACCCGAGAGAGAGACTGGCTGCATGAAGCAGGTCCGAGAGTTGGCCGAGGCAGAACTTCCCTCGCTGCTTGTTCTGTACAGAGATCTCCACGCACACCCTGAACTCTCCGGCGAAGAAACAGAGACGGCCGGAAGACTGTCTTCCGCGCTTTCTGCCGCCGGGTGCAGCGTGACTGCAGGCATCGGGGGCCACGGTCTCGTCGGCGTGCTCGAAAACGGCACAGGACCGGTCGTGATGCTCAGGGCCGACATGGACGCCCTCCCGATCCCCGAGGAGACCGGCCTCCCGTACGCAAGCCGGCGGCCGGGCATCATGCACGCCTGCGGACACGACCTCCACATGACCGCCCTGGTCGGGGCCGCCCGCCTCCTCGCCGCCCTGAGGGATCACTGGAGCGGGACGGTGCTCTTCGTCTGCCAGCCTGCAGAGGAGATCGTGGCAGGAGCGCGCCTGATGATCGCCGACGGCCTCTTTTCCCGTTTCCCGAAACCCGACTGCGCCGTTGCCGTCCACGTCGGCCCCGATCTCCCGGCCGGAGCGGTCGGGAGCAGGAGCGGCATCCTCTCGGCGGGCGGGGAGTCGATAGACCTCATCGTCAGGGGCGTCGGCGGACATGCCGCCCATCCGGACCGCACCCGCGACCCCATCGTCCTCGCTGCCCAGACCGTGCTGGCCCTTCAGACGATCAGGAGCCGCGAGATCGATCCGAACGAGTTTTTCATCCTCTCGACCGGATCGATCCACGGCGGAAGAAAACATAACGCCATCCCGGACGAGGTCGCGCTGAAGATGAGCATGCGCTACCACGACCGGGCTGTCCGCGATCAGGGTCTCGCCGCCATACGGCGGATCGCCGCCGGGACCGCCGCCGCTGCCGGCATCCCCCCCGACCTGACGCCCGCAGTCACGGTGATCGACGAGTCGGTCCCGCCCCTGATCACCGACGCCGCACTGACCGAACGGTGCTCCACGGCGATCAGGGGGTGCCTTGGAGCGGAAAGGGTCGTCACGATCCCGCCCCTCTCAGGCAGCGAGGACTTCGCCGTCTTCGGAGAGGCGGGAGTACCGCTCGCCTATTTCAGGGTTGGAACAAAAGAGGAAGGCGGCAATGGGGCATACCTCCACTCCTCCCGCTTCGCCCCCCCGGCAGAGGCCACCGTCAGGACGGGATCAATCGTCCTCGCCGTCTCCACGCTCGCATGCGCACGTAAAGGATGAGGAGGTAGCTCGGAGATGGATGCCCTGGTCTTTTCAAGTGTGCTCCTCCCCCTCTTCATCTTTTTCGCGAGGATCGCCGATGTGACGCTCGGCACGATGCGGATCATCGTCGTAAACCGGGGGATGAAGTTCGCCGCTCCGATACTCGGTTTCTTCGAGATCCTGATCTGGCTCCTTGCAATCGGCCAGATATTCTCAAACGTCACGAATTACGTCAATTATATCGCCTACGCGGCTGGTTTTGCGGCGGGCAACTACATCGGGATCAGGGTCGAGGAAAAGATCGCCATGGGCCTCGCCGTCGTGCGGATCATCACCCAGCGGGACGCCGCTTCTCTCATCGGCACGCTCAGGGGTGCGGGGTATGGCGTCACCGTCATGGACGCCCAGGGCATGACCGGCCCGGGCAAGGTCATCTTCACCGTCGTGAGGCGGAGAAACGTTCCCGATGTGATCAGGAAGGTGCGTGAGATCTCGCCGAAGGCGTTTTACTCGGTGGAAGACATCCGCCATGCGGCCGAGGGCACGTTCCCGCAGGCGATGTACCCCAGGCGCGACATCCGTCTTTTCAGGTACTTCCGCAAGGGGAAATAAAGAAAGGTTTAACCCCGGCGGGATAGAAGCCGGGACATGCCTTCTGTGACATGGTTCGATATCCCTGCCGACGACACCGGCAGGGCGAGAGCGTTTTACGAGGCCCTCTTCGGCTGGCAGACCGATCCCTTCCCGACGCCGTTCAAGGATGATTTCTGGGCCGTGTCCACCGGCGGCGATATCGGAGGCGATCTTTTCAGGCGGGAATTTGCCGGCCAGCAGATCATGATCTATATCGATGTCCCGTCTATCGACGAATACCTCGACAGGGTCGGGGCCCTCGGCGGCCGGGCGATCACCGGCAGGGTTCCCGTGCCGGGCATGGGATGGCTCGCCGTCTGCGAGGATACCGAAAAGAACCGTTTCGGACTCTGGGAGAGCGGTTCAGGGGAGTGAGACTGCAGCGGCAAGGCACGCGACGATAACAAAGACGATGAGAGCGGCAAGGTTCACTTCAGCCACAATAATGACCGCCTTCCGATCGACGGGCTGGTGAAGAAGGGGGAGGGCCCCTGCCATAACCGGAAGGAGCGAGGCCGCCATGACCTGCAGGGCAACGGCCCCTGACACCGCCCGGAGAAGAAGAGATGCGACAACAGCGGCGAGGAAAATCGCCAGAAACGTCTTTTGCCTGCCGTATCTCACGACAAAGTTCTTTTTTCCTGCAGCGACATCGGCCTCCCGGTCGGGCAACTCCACGCTCAGGATGAAAAAAAGCCCGAAAAAGAGAAGCGGGAGGGCAAACCTGGCGAACGAGAGATCGAACAGGCCGCCCCCTGCCAGGTAGCCGGCGCCGGGCATGAAAAAACCGAACGTGAGCATGGTCGCCGCCTCGCCAAGACCCCGGTATGCGAGGGCAAGGGGTGGAGCGGTATAATACCAGCCGATGAGGTTCCCGGCGACGACAAAGAGGAGGAAATACCAGGGCATGGGATAGAGGATCGCACAGGCGAGAGCAAGGGCAAGAGAGATGCCGATGAGGAGAAGAGCGAACATACGGGCCGTCCCGGCAAGATCAGGCCGTGAAAAGAGAACGCCGCTGCCGCCCGATATCCGGGTGCGCATGCCGGGCAGGTCGGCACCCCGGTCGAAGTAGTCGTTGCCGAGGTTGACCGAGAGCTGTCCGGCGGCAAGGGTGAGATAGCAGAGGATAAGACGGCCGGGGATGGAGAAGGGATCGCCTGCGCTGCATGCGCCGAGGAGAAAAAGAAGCAGCCCCCCGAGGAGAAAGGGGAGGCGGCATAGCCGGAGCAGAGCGCAAAATGTTGCCACCTTTCCTGAAAAGCGGATCCGTCCCATGAGGACGAGGAGGGGGCAACGAAGATAAGCATGGCGGTCCGGCCCGGGGGGAAACCTCTATTGCCCGGCAACACGCTCGTCCTCCCTGAGTACCATGAACGCCTTTGAACGGCCGAGGATCCTGTCAAGCAGGTGCATCGAGTTCGATCACTGCCGCTGGAACGGGGACATGATCGCCAGCGACACCGTCAGGTCGCTCAGGGAGTATGCGGACTTCCTGCCCGTCTGCGCCGAAATGGAGATCGGGCTCGGCGTGCCGCGCGAACCTGTCAGGCTTGTGGATACGGACGGTTCGACGCGGCTGTTACAGCACGGGACCGGCCTCGACGTCACCGACCGGATGATCGTCTTTGCTGACAGCGTCCTCGATGCCGCAGGCGATGTCGACGGTTTCATCCTGAAATCGCGCTCGCCGTCCTGCGGCATAAAAGACGTAAAAGTCTACCGTGCCGAAACCTCGGGGGACACGGCAAGAAAGGAGGCCGGGATCTTTGCGGCCAGGGTGGTGGACCGCTTCCCCTACCTCCCGGTCGAGGACGAGGGAAGGCTGCGGAACAGAAGGATCAGGGAGCACTTTCTCACCCGCCTCTTCGCCAATGCCTCGTTCAGAAAGGTCGGGGCTTCAGGGAAGATGAGCGAAATCGCGGGATTTCATGAGAGAAACAAGTTTCTCCTGATGGCCTACAGCCAGAAAGAACTGCAAAATCTCGGCAGGATCATTGCAAACCCCGAGAGAAAAGGGTTTGGTGAGGTTGCAGATGCCTATGGGGAGCATCTCAGGAGGGCGCTTGCACGGGCGCCGCGCTACACCGCGACCATCAACGTGCTCATGCACGCCCTCGGCTATTTCAAGGACGGACTCTCCCATGAAGAAAAGGCGTTTTTTCTCGAAAGCCTCCACCGCTACCGGAAGGACCGGTCGACGGTCTGCCCGAACCTCGCGGTCTTCCGCTCGTGGATCGTCCGCTTCGGCAACGACTATCTCGAGGGCCAGACATTTTTCAATCCGTTCCCGCCCGACCTCATGGAGGTGGCGCGGGATCTCTCCCACGAGGAGAGGGACTACTGGGCTGCGGAGTGAGGGGATACTTTTATCCACCGTCCGCTCACTGACGAAAAAAGATGAACGCACACGGAACGGCACTCCTCTGCCTCGTCCTCGTCGGCGTCGCCGGCATCGCCGCATGCTGCACCGGCACGCCCGACGGCAGCCTCCCCCCTGCGGTCACCTTCAGGGGCGAGGTGGTCCACACCGGCGGCGCCCCGGACGAGATCGTCGTCAGGTATTACTCGAACAGCACCGAACCGTCCGATTACACGGTCACCTTCGAGATCCGGAAGGACGGGACGATACAGGACGCCGTCGCCGGCAGGGCCTACGCAAACATCTCGGCAGAACGACCGATCGAACTCCCGGCGGTGGCCGCCGAACCCGGCGTCCCGGTAACGGTCGGCATCGTCATCTATGACCGCTGGGGGCGGGCCGTGCATACCTCGACCACCACCTTCACCCCGGGGGAAGCCTGAAAAAAGGGATCATACCAGGGGGTAGCCTGCAGCCGTCCATGCGGTGATCCCGCCTTCCATGTTGTAAAGATCAGATAAACCCTTTTCCGCCATGATTCCGGCAGCGGCCGCACTCCTGACACCGGTCCGGCAGTAGACAAGATAGGTGTTCGTGGGATCGAGAGCCCCCACCCCGGCGGCAAACGAAGGGCTATAATAATCGATATTCACAGCGCCCCCGATATGCCCGGCCGCATACTCCTCGGGCGTGCGCACGTCCAGGATCACGAAGGAGGAGTTTTCCCCCCTCTTCTCGATCAGGGCATGCGCTTCCCCGACAGAGATGTCCCTGACTGCCGGTCCTTTTTCGTCCCCGGTGCAGCCACCGCTCAACACCGCCACGGCAAGAACGACAAAGACAGCATATCCCCATACCCCGCGCATGCGAGAGATCTCGGAAGGAGAGATTAAAACCTGTTCCGGTAGTGCGGAGCCGCACCGGTCCGTGACGCCGGAGAGGTATGTTTATCCCGTGGCTGTGATAATAGGCGGTGATGATCCCTGCATTGTTCCCGGCGATCGCCTTCATCCCTTTCTTTTCAACAGATATGATCGTCATGCTGGGACTCCTGATGATCCCGGTCCTTCTCATATACCTCTATATCATCATCAGCGAAGAGGCGTTCGAGCTCGCGGGAATGAACGGGTGGGCGGCCCTCCTGATGACCCTGGGAGCACTTGCCGGGAGTTTTATCGATATTCCTTTCATGGCGATCGACGGTGTCACCCTCGCCGTGAATGCCGGGGGGTGCCTGATCCCCCTCCTGATCTCGGCCGAACTGGTCTCAAGACGCCGCGTAGGAAAAGGGCCGGTCGTCCTTTCCATCCTGCTCGTGGCGGCGACATCCTATTATTTCTCGGTGCCGACGGCAGGTCAGGGTATTCTGATGCCGTTCTATGTCGCCCCGCTTGCAGGGGCCTTCGCCGGCATCCTCTTCACCAGAGCCGAGATCACCGCGGCGGGCACCGCCTATATCGGCGGAGCGATGGGTACCCTCCTGGGCGCCGACATCGCCCATCTCCTCACTCCGGGAACGATCGCCCACATCGCAGCGGGAAAACCGGCCGTCCTCTCCATCGGCGGGGCCGGCGTCTTTGACGGCATCTTCCTCACCGGCATCTTCGCGGTCTTTTTAGCGGCGGTCGTCGCCCGCAGGATACGGGAGAGCGAGACGAACAGAGAGAGCGGGTGAGTCTGCGGCGGCAGGCACGCCCGGAACAGTGAGACCGGTAGACTTTCCGGAAGGAATAAATAACCTCTTTTCATTCTTTGAGTGAATGGAAGAGACTGAAATCATCATTGAGAGTAGAAACAGCCGCGAGTGGGGGTCCTTTGTCGTGCGCGGCGTCGTTGCCCTCCTCGTCGGCATCGCAGTCCTCCTCTGGACAGGGATCACCCTTGAGATCCTGATGTACCTCTTCGGCGCGATGGCGCTCATCTACGGCGTCATGCTCTTCGTCTTCGGATCGACGCAACCGGTCGGAAAGACGGGAACAACCCTCACCATGCTGCTCGGTGTCCTCTCGTTCATCCTCGGCATTGCGGCGATCGTCTGGCCGTGGCTCATGGCGGCAACCCTTGTCACGCTTCTCGCAGCCCTCTCGATCGTCATCGGCTTTTCCGACATCGCTCTTGCGATCTTTGTCGTGGAAGGAACAGGAAACCGCCTCCTCCTCGGCATCTCGGGCGCACTATCCGTCATCATCGGCGGCATCTTCATGGCGTTCCCGCTCCTCGGCGGACTGGTGTTTGTCGCCCTGTACCTCGGCGTGTTTGCGATCGCCTACGGGGTTGTCTCCATCATCACCGGCATATCCCTGAGGGGACAGAAGACCGGGGCCTGAACACCCCTGCTTTTTTTCAGACCGAAAAGAGGTGCCACGCCTCGTTGATATGAAGGGCCTGCATCCCGAGACGCCGCGACGGGATGATATCGTTGCTCTGCGAATCGCCAATGAAGAGGGCCTGATCCGGTTCGATATGCATCCGGCCCAGGGCCACAAGAAAGATCTCCTCGTCCGGCTTTTTGCACCCGACGTCCGAGGAAAAAACGACCGTCTGGAAGAACGGGTAGAAGCCGAACATCCGCAGCTCGATCTCGGAGAAGACCCGCTGACCGTTGGAGACGATCCCGAGGGGATATGCGCTGAGGGCGGCGATCAGCCGGCGGCTGCTGGGAAACGCACACATCCTTCTGACGGTCGCAGCCCTGAACGAACGAGCGAGCTGGACGCCCAGTGTCGTGATGTCGATGGGCCAGACTGCATAGTCCCGGCAGATCCCGGCAAAAATTTCCTCGACCCTCACTTCGGGGTGCTCCCGCGCGCTCTTCTCCATAGAATCCCTGATGCGTTCCCTGTACTCGGCCTGCAGGTCCTGAGGAGTTATTCTGACCCCCTGATAGGCGAGCCAGGCGCTGAGCGTCTGATACGGCCTGATACTCCGTTCGTCGACGCTGGTGTCGAGCAGGGTGTCATAGCAGTCAAATAAAACTCCCTGCACCCGTGAGAAGTCTACCGGCGCATCAGGCAGAGTATCGCCTCCTTTTTCAGCCATTCCTGTTCCTGCTGCAAAATATCGAGGCGCGCGATCCTGAGATAGCCCAGCCCCAGATAAAACGGGAAGCACCTGGTGACGTAGGCGAACTCGTCCGGCGATCGTGAGTAATGCCAGAGGAAGTGACCGATATATGGTTCGGCGGTATCGGGGTTGCCGTACCGGCGGAAAAAAGAGAATTTCATCTCGGCGCAGAAGACCCCGAGGTCGTGGATCGGGTGGGCGCCGGTCCATGCAGACTCGAAATCGATCGCCACCACACCGTTTTTTGATAAAATGTAGTTTGCCGGCGTGGCGTCGCGGTGGATCATGCAGCCGCGGTCGCGGTCGAGGTCGCCCGAATACCACCATTCGCCGAGAAGGCGGTTGAAATGTTCACGTTCCCCGGCGGGGAGACGGTTCTGGTCGAGGACGTCGTGAAAGTTCGAAAACTCCCGCTCCTTCCGGAACGAGGACGACACCTGCCCGTGGAGTTTTTTCAACAGATCAGCGACCCCGGTCAGGCGATCGTAGAGACGGGGTTCGTCCCTGAGACAGGCGGTCAGCGGCGTGCCCGGCACGAAGGAGGTCACCAGGACACAGTTGAAGTCCCGCCTGATCGCAAGGGGTTCCGGGACCATGACCACCTCGTTCGCCCGTTTAAGCAGCCGGAACTCCGACTCCATCGCTTTTTCAGGGTTATACCTGCGGTTCGCCCCCGTCGGTTCGGCGAAGAACTTGGCGATCACCGTCGGCCCCCCGGGAAACCGGTAGCGGCAGACGGTGTGCGAGGCCGGCCTGATGAGGGATACCTCGGCGGGGGCGCTCCGGACGGGCAGGCGGCCGTTGAGCACCGAGGCCAGCCAGTCCCTGAACGGGTCCCCAGGATACAGGGTGGCGACATGCCGCTCACGCCGCACCGGTGTCACCTCCTCCCGAGGGCAGGCCGCGGTATGCCCGCACCATGCCGGCGACGCTCCACGCCTGGGATATACAGCCGCGGGGGTGGTGCGGGGGGTCGCCGTCGAAACACTCCGAGACGGTGTCGAGCCCGGCATCGGTGCGGTGGGCACAGAGCGGGGCGAGGAGGACGGCGGGGTCGGCACCGGGTGCGTAGATGCGCAGGGCGTCGATGTAAAAGGGAAGGAGCCACGGCCATACCGTGCCGTTGTGGTAGGAAGCGTCGCCTGAGAACCGGCCGGCATACCCGCGCTCGAGAGGCGAGAGAGTGCGCAGCCCGAAGGGCGTGAGCAGTTCCTCCCTGATCACGCCGAGAGCACGGCGCCCCTGCTCGGGCGGCGGGATCCCGAGGGCGAGGGCGACGACCAGGTTCGGGCGAACCGCAGGGTCGGCCGGGTCGAGGAGGTCGAAAAAGCAGCCCCGGTCCGGGTTCCAGAATCGCGAGAAGGTCATTTCTGCCTCATGCGCCGGCACCTCCCCCTCGATGCCGAGGGATTCGGCGAACCTGAGGGCGGCGATCCAGAGGGCGTTCACCTCTACGGGCTTTCCGGCACGCGGGGTGTGCGGGGTGTCCATCCAGGTACTCTGCGCCGCAACCGATATCAGCCCTCCGTCGAGGTGGGCCACCGGGCTTTCCGGGTATTCCCTGATGATCGCCTTGATATGCGGCCGCATCTCCGCCGTAAAGCGATCGTCCCTGGTGCAGGCGCGATACCGCTCCAGGGCATGGAGGAACCAGAGGGGAGCATCGCTGGAGGCGTAGTCGTCGGGCATCCGGTTCGGGATGAGGCCGCCCTTCAGTCTTCCGGCATATCGGGCAAATATCCGGCGGGCTTCCGCGTACCTGCCCCGGGACAGGAGAAGACCGGGAAGCGAGACGAAGGTGTCCCGCCCCCAGCTTTCTCCAAACCAGTGATAGCCTGCAAGGATCTCGTCATCGCAGAGAAACGAGTCCGCGGCCCGCTCAAGCCAGCCGTACCTCCCGGCGTCCTGCCGGGCAGGGGAGGCGGCGCACCTGTCCACCCCGTCGGCCTCGACCGTGAGAGTGAAGGTGCGGTCCTCCCCGGCGGCGGTAAAATAGCCGGGAGAGTAGAGGTGCTCCCGGTGCGCATAGCCCCGTTCTCTGTCCTCCTCATAGAGGATATCACAGTACAGGCAGGGCGCCGGTGTGAAGGCCATCTCCCGCGACCGCAGGGTGAGCGGTCCGACCCTGACGCCGCCGGGAACAGGCGTCGCGGCGAGGTCGTATGCCATCCTCGTCTCATGGATCCCCCTATCGGCGATGAGAGGGGCCGCCCGCACCTCCCCGGGCCCGGCGAGATCGTATCCGACCGTGAGGCTGCCGTCGAAGGTGAGACGTTTCCTGAGCAGGACACCGTCGGCCGCATAGTTGAACACGGGATCCGGATCGAGGCCGAAGCCGTACAGGTGCGAGAGGCCGCGGTCGTCGGCACCGCCGGCGTACGCCGCCGGCGTGAGGGGCTCGCCGTTGAGGTATTCGTCCAGAGAGGAGAGGAGGACGCGGCCGCCGGCCACCAGCAGACCGTGATATTTGCGGGTGTTCCCGGCGAGGGATGAAGAGGACCACGCCCCGTTGCAGACAAGCAGGAACTCTTTTCTCCGCGCGAACGCCCGGTCCTGCACTTCAGGCCCGAATGCGATCATCCGCGCCTCCGCCCGCATGCCTCTTCGTACGCCGCCAGCGTCGCCTGCACGACATGCTCCCAGGTGAACATGGAGAGCACCCGCGCCCTCCCGTTCCTGCCCATCGTCCGCCTGAGGGCGGCATCCTGCAGGATCACGGAGATGTAGGTGGCGATGTCCCGCGGATCGTGCGGGTTGATATGGAAGCCGCATATGCCGGGCCCCCAGGGGACGACCTGCTCGCGCATCCCTGAAGTGCCCTGCGCCCCGACGACGACCGGTTTTCCCATCGCCATCGCCTCGGTGCAGACGATGCCGAACGGTTCGTAGGTGGAGGGGAAAACACAGACGTCCGCAGCGGCATAAGAGAGGATCCGCTCCTCTTCAGGGATCAGGGAGAAGAGCAGGTGGACCCTGCCCTCCCCTTTCATCGCCGCAAGGTGCCGCACCTCGTCAGACTGCTCGCCAGTCCCCACGATGACGAGGCGAGCCTCCGGGACCTGCTGGAGGACGTACTGGAAGGCCCGGACCAGCGTGTCGGCGCCCTTCACCCGGGCAAGCCTGCCGATGAAGAGAATCACCGGATCGTCGCCAAGACCGAGGCGTTCCCGAAACGCCTTTACCTCCGTCTCTGAAAAACGGCCGGGATCGTATTTCGCCGGGTCGACGCCGTTGTAGACCACCCTGATCTTTTCGGCAGGGAAGCCGAGGGAGACGAGTTCGTCCTGCATCGCCCTGCTCACGGTGACCACGATATCGGCACGCTCTGCAGCCCGGCTCTCGAGCATCCGAATCGTCTGCGACCCTCCGCCCGACCGCCCGGCTTCGGTGGAGTGGACGTGCATGACAAACGGGATATCCAGACTTGCCGAGGCGAGCATGCCGGCCGGGGCCGCGAGCCAGTCATGGGCGACGGCAAGGTCATGGCCGCCGCCCCGGTTGAGGAGGTCACCGGCTGAGATCACCGAGTAAAACTGGTATTCGGCAAAGAAACGCTGCGAGTCGGGCGGCCAGCCTGCCACTTCCTGCGGGAGAAGAATCGGGAGAAGGGGACGGGGATCGGGGATCACCGGCCTTCTGACCGTGATCCCGTCCCAGACTTCCTCGGCCTCCGACCCCGCGGTCCGCCAGGCATAGACGCTCAGGGCATGACCCGCCGCCGCAAGTCTCGGTGCAACTTCCCGGGCATACGTGCCGAGGCCACCCCTGAAAAACGGCGGGAACTCATCGAGAAAATAGGCGATCCGCATCAGAGCACCCGATCATATACGCGCATATACACGTTCCATCGCACCCGCGACCGCCTCCCAGCGGAACTCCCGCTCCACTTTCTCCCGACCGCGCCTGCCGAGGTCGCAGCAGGTCTCGTGATCGCCGATGACGGCGTTGATCCCGCCGGCAATCCCTTTCGGAGACGCCCGCACCTTCACCCCGTTGACGAAGTTGTCGATGTTCTCCGAAAGACCGCCGACATCCGAAGCGACGACGCAGCGGCCTGCACTCCACGCCTCCGTGAGGATCAGTCCGAACGGCTCGTTCCTGCTCGGGATGGCGACGATGTCCGCGGCGTTGAGAAGCCTGATGAAGTTGGGCTCGTCGAGATAGCCGAGGAGGCGTACGGGCATATCCTCCGCATGACGGGAGAGCCAGTCGCGCATATCCCCCTCGCCGGCAAAGAGGAACCTGGCGTCCCAGTGGTTTTTCAGGATGTCGGGGATCGCCTTGAGGAGGAGGTCCGGGCCTTTCTGGTAGGCGAGCCGGCCGCCGAAGAAGACAAGAGGGGCGTACGGGTGGATGCCGTACTCCTGTTTTACCGCTCCCGCATCGATCGGCATATAGTAGTGGTTCGGATCGATGCCGTTCGGGATGGCGTCGATCTTCCAGTCCGGGACATTGTACAGGTTCATCACCTCCTGCCTCAGGGTGCGGGAGACCGTCGCCACCCGTTTCGCGATATAGGCGCCGTACCACTCTTTCCCGGAAATTTCGCCGAATTCCCACCATCCCCCTTTCTGGTTGCCGTTCCGGCCGTATTCGGTCGAGTGAAAAGAGAGCACCGTCCTGCGGTCGCGGAGAATATGGAGCGCCTCCACGAAGTGCCAGTCATGAAAGTGGAGGAGGTCGAAGGGCGGCGAGTCCTCACCCCTGAACAGGGCGACGGCCTGGAGCGAGAGGTCTTTGCAGTAATCGACGATGTTGCCCCCCTGCGGACTGCAGTAGTGATAGTGCACGCCGTTTTTTTCGTCGGGTCCAGGGCCGCGAGTGAAAAAGTGGACCTCATGGACGCGGGCCAGGGTTTCGGCGAGGTTGGTGGCGGCAGGAGCGAGGCCGCCGACCCGCACGGCATGGAGCGACTCCCAGCAGAAGAAAGCGATCTTCAGCGGCCGCACAGCCTGCACCTCCGTGTGTGCACCGCCTGTTTCACCGCATCGGCCGTCGTGCAGGCCGCAACCTCCCTGGCGAGACGGCGTTCGCCGAACGATCCCTCGATCCAGCGGGCGAAATCGCCGCGGGCAAGGTGCCGGTCCACCGAGACCGCAGGCGCCCCTTCGAGCGCCGCCTCGAACTCCAGAAGGCTGTGGGCCGACCACCCGGCATAGGTTCCGTCCGGGAGCGAGAAGTGGAAGGCCCGATCGGGCGGAAGGGAGGCGAGAGAATGTTTTGCTTTCGGGAGGCAGCGCCGTTCGAGATGGGAGAGAATGCGCATGAAGGTCTCGTAGGACTCAAAACTTCCGTTCGGGCAGAAGTGCTGGTGGACCTCACCGCAGGAGCCGGCCTTCGAGGCAAGATAATAGAAATGGTCGCTCGTGCCGAGATAACGCCAGATCTCGGGACGCATCTTCCGGGCCGGCGAGTGTTCGAGGGCGAGAAAGGTGCTTCTCTGGAGGTGGTTGCCGAGCCATGCCGAAGTGTCCTTCTCCAGATCAGCCCAGGAGACCGGCTCAGGGATCGCGATCGCCCCTACCGGCGGGTGGGACGCCGCTTCGGAAGGGAGAACACACCTGACGCCGGCTTCGTCGAGGGCATCGGGAAGTGCGGCGAGAAAGGCGAAGATTCCGCTCCCTGCAGGCTGGTGCTCGCCGAAGGTCTCGAAGTCCACGAAGACGTGGGCGCACCTGCCCGGGGAAAGGGCGACCCATGAGGCGTACTTATCGGCGGTCAGGGGCTGTTTGTCCCATCCTTTCCACGAGAACCTGAAGGCGATGTCATCGGAAAGCGGGCAGTTGCGGAGCATCACCGGCATGCCGTCACAGACATAGGTCTCGTTGGGGGTCCTGCCGCCAAGGATGCGGTCGACACCCTCGGTGTACACTGCCGAGAACCCGAGGTCCCTGATGGTGGCGGCGATCGCCGGGTCGAGGGAGAACTCCGTGTTCTCGGCCACGCGGGGCCGCCTGCCGAAGAGGTCGGCCATGAGGTCGGCGTGCATCCCGATCTGCCCGGCGAGTTCGTCCCTGTCGGCAAAAAATCCGGCAAGGCTGTGATAATAGGTCTGGGCAAGCACCTCGGCGTTCCGATGAGACCCCGCCTCTGTAAAGAGGGAGAGGGCCTCCGGACACCATGCTTCAAGCTGCTCGATCACCACGCCCGATAGCGAGAACGAACAGCGCAAGCCCTGGTCAAGAGCGTCGATGAGCAGCCTGGTGGCAGGGATATAACAGCGCTCTGCCACCCTCTGGAGAATTGCACGGTTCTCGGTGTCAAAGTAGAAACTCTTCAGATCACGTTGTCCTTTCGCCGCTTCCGGCCTGAACGAAGGGTTCAGGCGGAACGGTTGATGCACCTCAAATCCAAGACAAAGCCCGGCCATGATCCCCCCGCAGCGGTTCCGTCCTCATCTCCGGAACAAGAGCGACGGTTCCGTAGCACCACCCTCTTTCGGGACGCGGAATAAATAATTTTCTCAGGAAAAATTACATGATGATTCCGGATCAGGCCCGGTCAGGCAGGCCCCACGCATCGCGGACGAACATCGAACGCTTCACGATCTCCCGCGTGGTCAGGACGTCCGTTTCGGTACGAATCTCCGATGAAGAGTGCGTTTCCGGGATCAACCGGGAGTCTGCCGGGGGCGTACACTCGCGATCAGATGCCGTTCCCGTTCTTTGAAACGCCGTTCGCTCCCTGAATATCGCAGGAAATACAGGGGTCGTCCGTTTTGTCCTCGTCCATCACCCGGTAGGCGTCGGCGAGCACCGAGGCGTTGGAGGCGAGGCCCGCGATCATGATCACTTCGAGAACTTCGTCTCTGGTCGCCCCTTTCGCCATCGCCGCCTGCATATGGTACTCCACGCAGTGACGGCACTTCAGGGCGGCGCCCACGGCAAGACTGATCAGTTCGATATACTTCGGGTCGAGGTGGCTCGTCTCGAAAATGGCATCCCTGTAGAGGAGATGGGAGACGAGCACCTCGGGCCGCTCCCCCATCCGCTTCTGAATCAGGGGGGCCCGACCGAACTCCTCCTCGATCTCCTTCAGCCAGCGGGCCGAGACCGAGGCGGTGCCCTCCCTGAGAATGGTGGCGAGTTTCTCTTCAAAGGTCATCGATTACACCATGATATTGGTTTCAGAGAAGGGTTTTATCCGGAGCCATATGTAGTTGCGCATCTTTGAAGGGAGCACTTCTGCGACGTCGCCCACAGTGACGCCACTTTCTATCTCAAGGAAGCGGAGATCCTGTGCATAGATCTCGTACGGTATCTTCACCCTGAGGCCGGCGATCTGGACCGTGACCGGCGTCGGGTGGTTGACCATGTGGACCGCCTCCATCTTCTCCTCGATCACCTTCATCAGCCGCGCCGGAGAGACTGAAAGGGGATCTTTGGCGATCTCGGCCCGTTTCTCGTCGAGCACCCTGGAGACCTCCTCGACCATGGCGTCCAGGGTGGAGAGTTCCTCGGGCTTTTTTGTCCGGTGCATGCACCGCCCCATGCCCCCGACATACCCCTCCACCGGCGGGTCGATGATCCGCTTGAGGGCGTCGCTCGGCGGAGCGCCGGTGATCACGATCGGGACATGGATGCCCCGGCGGAGCGTCGGAAACTTCTCCTCGATGCAGGTCTCGAAGTTGCCGAGCACGTAGACGGCGAGGTCATGCTCGTTGATCGTGTCCCGCTCCTCGACGTTGAGGTTGGCGATGCGTTTGCCGAACCCCCGCGCAAGCCCGACCATATTCGTCTTCGCCCCGGCCCTGCGTAGGTACTCGGCCACATCGCAGGACGAGTGCGGGAGGTGATGGATCTCAAGCGAGGGCGAGACGACGGCGATCTCGGTGCCGACGAGCGGGGCGAGGATCACCTCCCCGCCAAGGGGCCTGCCGATCGCCCGGATCAGGTCGACGTCATCCTTCGGCACCAGAGACTGGAGGACGACGTCCTGGGCGATCATGTGTTTCTGGACGATATAGCCGCCGAGATCCTCGATGAGATCGACGATCTCGTCATGGCGGTAGACCCCGCCCTTGTAGGTGATGGGAACGAAGATCATAGCGTCACCCCCACCAGTTTGAGTTTTTCGGCGACCAGCGTTTCGACGATCTCCTCGGGCAGGGTGTTCTCGCTTGCGACATAGTAAAACACGCCGCCGGCATGGTACTCCCGTCTCACCTTGAAGCCCTCGGGGGCGATGATCTGGAGGGCGTAGATCAGGTCGCGGTACAGCCCCTCCTCGGGATCGGCGACGACGATATCTTCGATCGCTCTCGGGTCCTCTCCGGCCGGAAGATGAACGACGACCGAGAAACGGTCGGGCTGGTCGATATACTCCTTGCCGTAGCGCTCCCAGAGGATGCTGAGCATCGGTGCAAGATAGGTCTCGTCCCCGATCGAGAGCACGGCCCGCCCCTCCTCGTCGGCGTTTACGTCGGCAAAATCCCTGATGCGCACAAGCCCGCCGCTCCGGCGGGTCGTCCCGACGGCCACGAACACCGGCACCCTCGGATCGATGAAGATATGGAGTTTGTCGACCACCCTGACAAGGTCGAGGTCGAGGAGGACGTCCGAGGCGATCTGCTCGTAGACCTCCCTGCCCTTCTCCTCGACGCACTCGACCTCGAAGTACTCAAGCGCAGCCATCTACTCTCCCTTGACAAAGCCCGACGCGAGGAGGGCGCTCCCGACCGCACCGATATACTGCGAGTGGTGCGGGACCACGATCTCGGTCTGGAGGAGTTGCCCCATGGCGTACACCAGCCCCTGGATCAGAGAGGTGCCGCCGACCATGATCACCGGCTCCTTGATGTCCACTTCCTGGAGTTGCTGTTCAAAGACCTGTTCGGCGACCGAGTGGCAGGCGGCGGCGGCGACGTCCTCGCGGGTGCTCCCCGCGGCGAGGGCGTTGACCAGGCTCTGGGTACCGAATACGATACAGTACGAGTTCATCGGGACCCGGTCGCCCATCCCTTTCATGGCGATGGGCCCGAGTTCGGTGATGTCGATGCCCAGGCGCTTTGCGGTCATCTCGAGGAATCGCCCGCTCGCACCTGCACAGATCCCGCCCATCGTGAAGGTGCCGGGAATGCCGTCCTGCACCGAGATCGCCTTGTTGTCCATGCCGCCGATGTCGATGACCGTCGCAGGACCGTGCTGGGTGCCGGCCAGGTAGACGGCGCCCTTCGAGTTGACGGTCAGTTCCTCCTGCACGAGATCGGCATTGAAGTGCTTGCCGATGAGGTAGCGGCCGTAGCCGGTCGTGCCGATCGCCTCGATGTCGCCGATCTTCAGGCCGGCCTCCTGCAGTGCCAGTTCGACGACGCCCTCCGCGCTCTTGATCACCTCGGTCGTCGGGAGCCAGCCGGTGCCGACGATCTCGTTGTCCTTCATCACGACCGCCTTGGTGGTCGAGGAGCCGGAATCGATCCCCATCGTGATCCCCTCCTGCTCCTCGCGGGCGAGAAGGGCGCGGCGGCGGGCGATGGTGGTCAGGGCCTCCATCCTGGTGAGAAGCGTCCCGGCCGTGGTGCGTTCGGTGAACGAGTAGGATACGACCGGGAGGTCGGAGTTCTCATGGATGTACCGGCGCAGTTCGTTTCTGACGATCGCCGCCTCGGCGCACCTGAAGCAGGTGGCGATAAAGACGGCGTCGGCGTCGATCCGCCCCTCGACGAGCGCCTTCGCCCGCGCGATGGCGAGTTTCAGGTCAGGGCTGCGCACATCGAGCCCGAACTCGTCGAAGCCCTTCCTGACGTCGGCGAGCATGATGTCCGGGAAGAAGATCTCGGCGTCGACCATGCCGGCGGCGTCGTTGATCTCCTTCTGGACGCCGGAGTATTCGGGCCCGCACGAGAGCTGGGCGATCCGCACCTTCTCGGTCATGCCGTCTCCTCCTTATCCAGGTCGGCAAGAAACGCCCTGATGGCGGCGACGAAGGCGACCCCTTCCTCGTCTGACGAGGGATATTCAAGGTCGAGGACCGGGATGCCCATCTGGCGGAGATGAAACTGGATCAGTTCGTTGGTCCGGGCGCACCCCATGCACCCGAAGGCGAAATCGGCCTCGCGGATGATGATCGCCGCCTCGGCCTGCTCGATGAGGGGGCCGTAAATCGCCATGCGGCCGCGAACGCCCGAAGGCACTTCTACCGCCGCCCATTTCAGCCCTTTTTTCGGCTCTTCAGGGGTGATCTGGAGGGGAGGGCTCTCAAAACCCGGGGTCTGGATGCGCTCGCGTATTCCCAGGGCCGACCCGATCGGCTCATGCCCGAACCGGGCGACCATATCGGAGAGGATGAGGCTCGTCGCCGGATATATAAACACTTTCACCATGATTTACGGCTCCTCTGCTTCCATCAGTTTTTTTAGTTTTCGGGCGTCCAGCGGGCCGCGCCGCTCCGGAGCGGCCGGCACCTCAGCCGCAGCCTCTTCGAGCCCCCGCGCGATATAGCGGACCCTGCCCATCTCGAACTCATGGCCCAGGTAGCCCGGACGGGCGCCGCCCAGGTTGGCCCGGCACCGGCGCTCGTCGCCGGGCGGAAAGCCCCGGTCCTTCACATAGATATGGGACGGGTCGAACTCGCGTATCCTGGCCACGAGTGCCTCGACTTCGTCGGGTTTTCCGGTCACCTGCATCCCGAAGCAGGTTTCCTTGATCATGACGCCGCCCGAGATCTCGTAGGCCCTGACGGCGAGGTCCTTCGGCGTTAAGAGGGGAGACTCAACAAAAACATATTTCGTGACTGTTCCGACGTAGTCGGGATTGTATTCAGCCATCGGTCCGCACCTCCCGCACATACACGGTCCCGCCTTCTTTCAGGCCCGCAAGTTTCTCCGTATCAAGCACCCGTCCGATGATGTTCGTCCCCTCGAACGGCTCCGACGTGGGCCCGAACTCCGAGTTGTCGGTTACACGGACACCTACCGTCCCGACGCCTTTTCTGGACTCGTTCGTCATCGCAAACGACCCCGCGGGAACGACGTCTTTCGGTGTGTTTTCGGGCAGGATATTGATCTTCTTTTTGATGGAGGGCTGGAAAAGGGTGACATCCTCGAACCTGAAGAGCACCGGCATCGAGCCGACCACATGGGTCCGCAGACCGGTCGCCCGCCTGAAGATGTCGCAGGTTTTCGGGGCGTTTTCGTCGTCGAGCCAGATTGATACGACCTGCGCCGCGGGAAGAACGGCAAGGGTGACCGATCCTGCGGCAAGGGCTTCAAGCGTCGTGGCCGGGGTCTGGCCGACGACGATCAGGTCCTCACCGCCGCCCTCCAGCACCACAGAAACCCCACGCTCATCGGCAACGGCCTGCGCCGCCTCCAGGGGCATCCCGACAAGATCGAAGCGCGGTGGGGTGACCGAGACAGAAAAACGCTGGCCGGCATCGGCAAGTTTGACGATTTCAATCCCGTGCGCGACCTGCCCGACGAGCGTGTGGGCGGGGTGGCCGGGGATCTCCTCGCGGTAGATATAGATCCCACCTATAGACCCGCCGGCCGCCCTGACGGTGACCGCACCCTCTCGTCTCGGCCGTTTCAGTTCTGCCGGCACCTCCATCGGGATCATCGACTCGTCCCTGATAAACGTGGAGGCCGCTCTCCCGATGGTGAAATAGCCTTTCTCCATGGAGAGAAGGAGGTGTTCGACCGAGCGTGCGGTCCTGGTGTCCACGGCGCTTCCCGTGTAGCCCTCGGCGGAGATTTCAACGCGGCTGACAATCTCGGTCCCCTCTTCAAGGGGCGTCGCCGGGTCGGCGGTCGTGAACGAGGTGGAGCGGTCGGCCCAGGAGAGCACGCGCTCGGCCGCGGTGACGGCGTCGCCGTGGGTCCAGCGGTCGATGACGCCGCGCCCGGAGACGACACGTGCAACGACGCCGCCGTCCTTTCCGGCGCCGAAATCGGCCCGGTGATCGGAGCGGGAGAAGATGAGCACCGACCGCGAGGGGTCGTAGCCGGCGCATCCCAGGATCACGTCCCCGCGGGCGTAGCGGTGCGGGGTCCGGTCAGGAACGATCGCCGACGGAAATGGTCCGAACGCCGCGGCATACCGGTCGCTCCATCGCAGGTGCAGTTCGCCTTCCGAAAGGGCGGCGATTTCGTCGCCGAAAAAAGTGGCAAAGAGAGAGGTGGTCTCGATCACGACCTCACCCGCCGACGTCGCGAGCCTGATGTGCCCGGTCCGCGCCGCCTGCTTCGATGCAGGCCTGATCACCGCCACCACGGTTGTCCTGTCCCATGCAGGGAGGAGATCGCCGAGTGTCGCTCCCGCGGCAACCTCCACCTGCCTGCCGTCAAGGAGGACGCGCATCATCCCACCTCTTCACGCACCGGGTTTGCCCATGATCTCGCGTTCTTCGTCGGTCAGACGCGCCAGAACCTCTCCGGGCTCGCCGAGCGCGATGACCTTGCCGCCCCGCATCAGGGCGATCCTGTCGCAGATATCTCTCACGAACTCCATATCGTGGGATACGACAATAAAGGTCTCGTCCATCTGTTCGCGGGCGTGCATGATCGAGTGCTTCACGTCGATCTTCGTGATCGGGTCCATGGTGCCGGTGGGCTCGTCGAGGATGACGATCCTGGGCTCCCTGATGAGCACCTGGGCAAGGGCGACGCGGTGACGTTCGCCCTCTGAGAGTTCGCCGGGTTTGCGGTCCAGGATCTCACGGCTCTTCTCTTCGGTGAAACCGGCCATACGGAGGGTAATGATCGCTTTTCTGATCGCGAGTTCCTTCGGGAACTCGAGTCCGATGGCGTCGGTAAGGTTGTCGAGCACCGTCCGGTGCGGGAAGAGGTCGTATTCCTGGTGCAGAAGGCCGATATAGCCCTTGGCCCGTCCGCGGAATTCGATGCCGGGCTTGGTCATGTCCACCCATTCCTCGCCGATCCTGACATTCATCTCGCCGCTCGTCGGCTCGATGATCCCGGAGATCATCCGCGACAGGGTGGTCTTGCCCGCACCGCTCTTTCCGATGATCCCGAATATTTCCTTCTCCGCAACCTCGAAAGAGACGCCGTTGACCGCTTTTACCATGCCGCGGTCCACCGAGAGGTACCGCTTGATGACGTCCCTGGCGACGAGGACGTTCTCGCCGAGGTCGGTCCGATTGTAGGTCTCGGCGTCCGAGATACCCGCCATAAAGCGGTGGATCACTTCCTGGGGCGACCCGATCACCTCGATCTCGCCTTCTTTCAGCATCAGGGCGCGGTCGGCTACGTCCTCGATCACCTGCGAGAAGTGCGAGGTGACCATCATGCCCATGTCGTTCTTCTGGGCGGCCTCCTTGAGCATGGCGTGGACAAGGTTGGCGGTTCCCGGGTCGAGGGTCCCGGTGGGTTCGTCGGCAAAGAGGAAGACCGGCTCCTTTGCAAGCTGGCGGGCGAGCACCACCCGCTGTTTTTCGCCGCCAGAGAGGTCGCGGGCGATGTGCATCATGCGGTGGGAGAGACGGACCTCGTCGAGGAGATCGGCAGCCCTGTTCACGGCCTTTGAAGAGGGGTAGTTGATGTCCTCAAGGGCGTGCAGGACGTTTTCGATCACCCGATCGTTTCCATAGAGGGCGAAGGTCCGCTGGAACATGATCGCCGTCCGCGCCATGATCCTCCGCTTCATCTGTTCGTTCGAGGGATCCCAGAGATCGACGTCGGCCGCCTGAAGTGTCCGCCCGCATTTCGGACACGTTTTTCCGGCGGCACTCGGCACATCCGCCCAACCGCACCCATCGCACGCCGCGATATGGTAGATCACCTTCCCGCTCGTCGGCGGCTGGTCGACACCCCGGATCAGGTGGAGGAGAACGGTCTTTCCAGAGCCGCTCCGGCCGATGATACCGACAATCTCCCCTTCTGCGACTTCAAAATTAATATTGTTGAGAGCCCTTTTCCCACCAAAATCCATGCAGAGGTTCTCGACTGTGATAAGCGCGGTCATAATATACTCCTTTGTTACCTAAAGGGTAGTGTAGAGGTCAGATCATATTATCCTTTATATCGGGACAATTTCGTCTCCAGAAAGGTCCCTTATGAGGGGGACAACTTCCCTGACGCTCCCGACAATATAATGTGCCGCTTTGCAGAGTTCCAGCGGCTTTTCCTTCGACTGCTGCTCTGAGAGGATGGCCACGTCGGCCTTCCTGAAGGCCTGGAGGTCGTTGATGCCGTCCCCGACCATCACCACGGTGTCATAGCAGTTTTTGAGGTCGTCGACGATCTGCGCCTTGATCGAGGGTGTGGCGATGCCGTGCACCTGGTCACGCGGGATGCCCAGATGGTCGGCGATCCGTTCGAGTTTGGCCGCCCTATCGCCCGAGGCGATGAACGTGGCGACCCCCATCGCATGGAGGTCGCTGATCGCCTCCTTCGCCCCCTCGAAGGGGCGCCCCCCCGAGGTAACGGTGAACTCGATCCCCTGAAGGGAGAGACTGAGGATGGCCCCCGAGTCCATCACCACAAGAGATTCCTCTTTCAGGGTCCCCCATACATCCCTGATGCAGGACTGGAGGTCGCTGATCCGGGCGTTTTTGTCGGAGTAGAGGATCTTCGCCAGCTCCTCGTGAGGCGTGACCTGGCGGAGACAGGATACGCCAAAGCCGATATTCTGCGCACAGAGGTACTCAGAGAGGAGTTGATCGGGCTGCGCTCCGATCACGTCTCTGGAATGGGTGTTGAGGGCGATGAGCACCCGCGCCCGGTCCAGACAGGTGAGGACGGTCGTCTCGACATCCGAGTGTATCTCTCCGGTGCGGACATCCCGTGCCGTACGGTAACTCCGCAGGAGCGTGCCGGCACTGTCAAATACCACTGCGACGGTCATGAATGCACACAGGTAACGCTTATGTGATGGGGTATTCATCTACTCCATTAAAGTATGTTGCTGAATGAAACCGCAGAACGGATCAGGTCCATGGAGATCAGGGGGGCGGGAAGGATCGCCAGAGAGGCGGCCGCTGCCCTTCGCGACCATGCGGCAGGGCTGGACGACCAGGACACCGCATCGTTCGTGCGCTCCATGCAGGGGGCGGCCGACCTCCTCCTTGCTACCCGCCCGACGGCGGTCTCCCTCCCCAACGCCGTGCAGTCAGTGATGCGTTCTCTCGAGGGGACGGGCAGTGTCGAAGAGGCGAAAGCGACCATAAAGGCGGCGGCCGACTCGTTCATCCTTGCGTCCAGGCACGCCGTGGAATGGATCGGCGAGATCGGCGCCCGCCACATCTCGGACGGCGACGTCGTCCTCACGCACTGCAACTCGGAGGCGGCGCTCTCCTGCATTCTCACCGCACACAGTCAGGGAAAGGAGATCGAGGTCTTCGCCACCGAGGTGAGGCCGAGGAACCAGGGGCTCCTGACGATACGGACCTTGAACGACGCCGGGATACGGACGAACTTCATCGTGGACTCGGCGGTCAGGAGTTATATCAACGACGTGGACCTGGTGATCACCGGGGCGGACGCCATCACCGTCAACGGGGCGGTGGTGAACAAGATCGGCACCGCACAGATCGGCCTCGCCGCCCATGAGGCCAGGACGCCGATGCTGGTCGCAGCCGAGACCTACAAGTTCGCGCCCAGGACGATCCTGGGGGAGCGGATCACGATCGAGGAGCGGGAGACCGGCGAGGTGCTCGACCCGGCCATCGCCGCAGCCCTGCCGCATGTGCGGGTCAGAAACCCGGCCTTCGACGTGACCACGGCGCGCTATGTCGACCTGATCGTGACCGAAATGGGGGCCATACCGCCGGCGATGGCCTATATTATCATCAGGGACCATTTAGGCTGGGGAATTGGGGAGTTTCACAAGGAATTTGAGATAGACCACATAATACAGGAGTGAGAATGATGCAGGACGTTGTTGCAACCTATTATTTCCGCCCGCGATCCGATACGACCCCCGAGGCGGCGGCACAGGCGATCGTCGAAGAGGAGACGACCGGGACGTGGACGGACATCACCACGACCACCGATTATGTCAGGCGCCTCGACGGCGAGGTGCTCTCCCTGGAGGCGCACGGCGGGGGATACGTGACGCGGATACGCTATCCGACCGAGATCTTCGAGGCGGGAAACGTGCCGCAGTACCTCTCGGTGGTGGCGGGCAACCTCTTCGGCCTCGGCCGTCTGGAGGCGGTCCGTCTCCTCGACGTTGAGTTCCCGGACGAACTTGTCCCCTTCAGGGGGCCGAAGTTCGGGATCGAGGGGGTGAGGCACCTGATCGGAACGACCGACCGGCCGCACGTCGGGACGATCATCAAGCCGAAGGTGGGCTTAAACCCGAAAGACACGGCCATGGTGGCCTATCATGCGGCGATCGGCGGGGTCGACCTGATCAAGGACGACGAGACCCTGACCGACCAGACGTTCTGTCCGCTGGACGAGCGGCTGCAGGCGGTGATGGCGAAACTCGACGAGGCGAAGGGCGAGACCGGGCGGCAGGTGCTGTATGCCGTGAACATCTCGGCGCGTGCCGACGAGATCGTGGAGAGGGCCGAGCACGCCATCGATCTGGGGGCGAACATGGTGATGATCGACGTGATCACCTGCGGGTTCACCGCCCTCCAGGCGCTGGCCGAGGCGCCGTCGGTGAAGGTCCCGATCCACGTCCACCGGACGATGCACGGGGCGATCACCAGGAACCCTGAGCACGGGATCGCCATGCGGCCGATCGCACGGATCGTGCGGATGCTCGGCGGCGACCAGCTCCACACCGGCACGGTCTCGGGCAAGATGAGCCACGACGTCTCGGAACTGAAGGGGGACAACGCCGCCCTCACCGATCCGTATTACGGCCTGAAGCCGACCTTCCCGGTGGCGAGCGGCGGGCTGCACCCAGGCAAGGTGGCGGCGGAGCTCGCGAACCTGGGCACGAACATCGTGCTGCAGGCCGGCGGCGGGATCCACGGCCACCCGGACGGCACCGAGGCCGGTGCACGGGCGATGCGCCAGGCGGTGGATGCCTTCATGGAGGGCGTTTCCGCCGAGGAGTACGCGAAAGATCACTACGAACTGAAGAGGGCGCTGGAGCGGTGGGGGAACCGCTGAAGTCCCGCATTCACTTTTTTGTCGACACACATCAGCCGGAAGGCGGCCCTGGGACCGATCGCGAAGAACCATATCGCCGCAGGTCCTAAATATCAGTCATCATGACCTCCTTCCCCGCCCCTCCCTTCGACCTCTTCAACGTCCTCTTCGAGCGGATCTACGACCCGACGATGCACCTCCTCTTCGCCTTCGACGGTGAGGTGGACCGGGGCGTCCTGAAGACGGCGACGCTCCGCCTGATCGCCGCAAACCCGTACCTGGGGTGCAGGTTCTCTGAAAACAACGGCATGCCTGTCTGGGAGGAATGCGCGGCGGATGAGCGGGAGCGGGCCTTCGTCGTTCTCCCTGCCGGCTCCGAGATGCCGCCGGCGCCCCTCGACGTCCGCATGGGGCCGCAGGTGCGGGTGAGTCTCCTGCCGGAGGACGACGGCGACCGGGTGGTCGTCACCTGCCACCACGGCTTCTGCGACGCACGCGGTCTCCTGGATATCGCACGGCAACTCTTCGCGGTCTACCGGGAGATCGGGAAGGACCCGGCATTCGCTCCGGCCCAAACCGGCCGGTACGACCGGAGCACCGACCAGGTCCTCGCACGCTTCTCCGCAGAGGAGATCGAGCGGGCACGCGAAGTGGAGGAGACCTTCGTCGACCGGTGGCGCTTCCCGGTCGAGCAGACCGGGAGGGGGACGCCGCGGATCGCATGCAGGACGCTCGCACCCGAACGGCTGGCGCGGGCGCGATCATTCGGCAAAAAATACGGCGCCACGGTGAACGAAGTCGTGATCGCCGCCTTTTTCCTCGCCCTCCTTCGTATCAGGGACGACCCGACCGACAGAAACACACCCAGGTCCATCCTCACCTCGGCCGACCTCCGCCGGCACCTCGACCGTCCGGTCCCGCCCGCAAACCTCTCGGTCGCCTACGAGGTGACGATCGCGGCCGGCGAGGACGCACGGCTGGAAGACATGCTCGTCCAGGTGGCGACGACGACGAGACGCCGCAAGGAAAACGGTCTCGGGCTCGGGTGCATCCTCTTCTACGACGCCATCTATGCGGGCGGGATGCCGGCGGTGGAGGCGTTCTTCGACGGGATGATGCAGAGGTACCTGGGGACCGGCCTTAAAAACCCGGTCTTCTCCAACATCGGCGTCTTCGACGCGGGGGATGTCCTCCCGTTGCAGGGCAGGGACGGGGGGGCCCTCGACCTCCGCAATGTCCTTATCCTCCCCTGCGTCTGCTGGCCATACGGGTTTCTGGTGACGCTCTCCACCTTCAGGGACGCCATGACGCTCGTATCGGCCTACGAGGAGGGGCCGTACTCACGGGAGACGGTGGAGCGGTTTCTGGCATATGTCGATGAATATCTCCCCTGAAGGGGAGGACCGCACCGGACGGGGGCGATTGTTGAGGGCGTTCATGAATGAGGGGGCCGTCCCGTGTAAGAATCCCCGGAGTGAACAGGAGGATTTTCAGCAAAAAACGCTCCCATCCTATTTAATTCATCCGCGGTTTTCATCAACCCCCTCCCAATAGCATTGACGGGGGTGGGTCAGGGAGGGGTCTCCCCTCCCGGCCAGGAGCAGAGAGGCGGTGACGGGGCTCTTCATCCCCCGCCGTGATAGCACCTCGTACCATTGCCGAATCTGATGACCAGGGGTTCGGTATCGAGGACATCGCCGTTTGCCAGCTCCACCGCCCTTTCCCCGACCGGCATGACGGCGGTGGTCTCGATATACGCATAGCCGCCATAACTCCCGGTGCCGGACCCGTCCCTGACGCCGACGGCGGTATGGAATTTGCCGTCGAAGACGAGGAGGGCGGCGTCATACCCTTCACGGGTCATGAGGCCGATGAGCAGGACGGACCGGTCGTCGCAGTCGCCCCCCTCAACGACGGTCTCCACCGGGAATTTCACGCCGGTCTCGTTGAAATTCCCTTCGAAGGGGAGTGACTGGACAAAGACAGCGAGGAGTTCGAGGTATCCGTCATCGTCCAGCCCGGACTCATCGCGGATCGACCGCAGGTCAGCAAGGATCTCGCCGTAGAGGTCATCCTGACATTCGTCAAAGATGAAGGCGGAATAGTATTCCCGCATCATCTCTTCGGGCGGCATCTTAGAGTAGATCCGCGCCTCTTTCGGGGAGCGTTTCGCCCCCAGGTACACCGCCATGTCCACGGGCACCGTGACGGAGTGGTCCTCTGAACGGCAGGAAAACTGATGGGTGACCGTCCGGACATCGCTCTCGCCGCAGGCGACGATCCCGGGATAGACGTTCTCCCTCACCGGCACCAGTCCGGAAATGGAAAGCAGCACCGTTCCGATGATTGCCAGGGAGAAGAGGAGGAGGAGCCAGAGGAGGGGGCGGACCGTTGCAGACACATCAAGGGAGTGATTTTTCTGCCATCTATTCTTTTCGGCGGATGACCGCCGCCCCCCTCATCGGACAGGTAGAGAGAAATGGTCCTACTGCACATTACAGTTCATGCAGATCCCGTTCACCAAGCTGGAAGGCAACGGCAACGACTTCATCCTGATCGACGAGACGGCGGGCACGGTCATTCCCGACGAGATGAAAGGCAGTTTCGCCGCCCTGTACTGCAACCGCAGGTTCGGCATCGGCGGCGACGGCGTCCTCTACCTCATGCCGTCAACGGTCACCAACGTGCGGATGCGTCTCTTCCAGCCCGACGAGAGCGAGGCAGAGATGTGCGGGAACGGTATCCGGTGCCTGGCGAAATACGCCTATGACGCCGGATACGTGAAGGAAACCTGCGCCGTCGAGACGATGGCCGGGACCATGCCGGTCTCGATGGGCTACGACGAGGAGGGCAGTTTCTGGGCCGAGATCGAGATGGTCGCGCCGGCCTTCGAGCGCTCCGCGATCCCGGCAATCGGCGAAGGCGAGTACAAAGAGCAGATCGGGCCCTTCACCGTCTACGCCGTGAACACCGGCGTTCCGCATGCCGTGATCTTCGTAGATGACGTCGCCGCAGTCGACGTCAAGGCCGCCGCACCGCAGATCCGCCGCCACCCCTCCTTCCCGAAGGGGGCGAACGTGAACTTCGTGCAGGTGACAGGTAAAGCCTCGATCAAAATCCGCACCTTCGAGCGGGGCATCGAGGGCGAGACCGAGTCCTGCGGCACCGGCGCCACGGCGTCGGCGGCGGTCGCCCACCACCTGGGACTCGTCGGCGAAGAGGTGCAGGTCGAGACGAACGGCGGCCCCCTGGTGATCACCTGCGGCGAGCGGACGCTGATGCGGGGGCCGGCGGCAACGGTCTTCTCGGGCGTCATCGAGGCGTGAGCCGCAACACCCTTTTTTTCCACCGGCGAGACCGCATTCATTTCGCAATATTTATTCATCCTCGTTCCAATTTCGATCTGAGAGAGGACGGGCTTGAATCATCTGGATCTGTTTCTCCAATCTGTAGCAGTCTTTTTCTTACTCGTCCTTTTCATCCAGGTCTTGAAACGGCAGGGGATCTTCAATGACAGCCACCAGCCAGTATTCAACAGGCTGATCACCGAACTCATTCTCCCGGTGACGATCTTCTCCACCCTCGGGGGCAGCACCGTCAGTGCCGACCAGCTCGTCGGCGCCGGCATCATGATGGGAGCGGTCCTCACCTGCTGCTTCTGCGGCTACCTCGCCTGCCGCCTCCTTCGCCTCCCGCCCCGCACGACCGGGTCGGTCGTGCTGCTCTCCGGCATCGGGAGCACGGCAACCATGGCGTACCCCCTGCTGAGCCAGACCTACGGGACAGACAGCCCGGCGATGACGTTCGGGATCATGGCCGGCGAACTGGGCGTCGGCGTCACCTGCTTCACCTTCGGCGTGATCGTCGCCACCTATTTCGGAAGCGGGGACGAGAAGAAAAACCTCGACATTATACGGATAGTCACGGATTTCCTGCGCTCGCCGATCGCCATCTCCCTCATCCTCGGCGTCGTCGTGTCCCAGATCCCGCCGCTGTCCGCCCTGATGACGACGGGGTTCGTCGAAACGCTTTCCGGCTACTTCGCCCACGCCCTCGAAATGATGGTGGCGATCTCGATCGGCCTCATGCTCAGGCCCGTCCACGTCCGCCTGATCCTGCCAATCCTCGGGATCGTCGTCGTCCTGAAGATGCTCCTCCAGCCGGTTCTGGTCTTCGTAGGGGCCGGGATCGCCGGGCTTCCCGATCTTTCGACGGAGGTGCTGATCATCGAGGCGTCGATGCCGTCGGGAGCGGTGGCGACGATCATCGCCAACCGATACGGCTGCGACGGGGCGATCGCATCGACGGTGGTCATCGCCACCTATCTGATCGGCCTGGCGGTCATTCCCCTCGTGACCCTGCTGATGCTCTGAACGAACTATGACGGCGGAAGAGATGAGATGACGAAAAAGAGAGGCGTGACGGATAATACGGGCGCACCGATGAGCCGGGGGGCCGGGCGATGATGCAGAGCGTCGCCTTGAACGTGCAGTTCGTGATGATCGCTCTCTTCATCGTCGTCATTGTCAGGCTTCTCAGGCGAAAGGGACTGTTCAAGGATGAGTATCAGGGCGTCTTCGATCGCCTGGTCACCGAATTCGCACTGCCCGTGGTGATCTTCTCAAGCCTGATAGGCGCAACCTTCCGATTCGAGTGGATCGCTCATGCCGCCGTGTTCCTGCTGGCGCTGGCGCTCTCCGCCCTCGCGGCCTATGCCTGCTGCAGGCTCATGGGGCTGCCGCGGAAGACGACCGGCGCCGTGGTCCTCGCCGCCGCCTTCGGGAGCACGACGACGCTCGCCGCACCCCTGATCGGCGATCTCTACGGTGCGGCGAGTCTGGCCGCGGCCGAGGGGCTGACGGAGGGGCTGATCGCCATCGCGATCCCCGCTTCGACCGTCGGCGTCCTGATCGCGGCATACTTCGGCACCGATGCCGGCACGAGCCGCGACGACCTGCTGGTCGCCGTGAAGAAATTCCTCTTCACGCCAATTTTCATCGCTTTTGCCATCGGTTTTATCGTTTCGCTCCTCATGTCCTTCTTCCACCTGGAGGGTGCGGGGATCTTTGCCGGCGTGTTCGAAGGATTCTTCGAGGTGATCCGACAGTCGCTGGAGTTGCTGGTATGGATCGCCATCGGCCTGATGCTCAGACCCCTGAAGGCCAGGACGTTCCTCCCCCTGCTCGGAATCGTCGTGCTGGTCAAGATGGTCCTGCAGCCGGCCCTCGTTCTGGCAGGAGCCTCTGCGGCAGGGTTCCCCGACCTCTCGCATGACATCCTCCTGATCGAGGCGGCGATGCCGTCGGGGGCGATCGCCGCCGTCATCGCCGACAGGTACGGCTGCGATGGCCAGATCGCCGCCGCTCTGGTCATTGCAACCTACCTGATCAGCCTGGCGACCTTCCCCCTGATCGCCCTCTTAATCTGAGGGGCCGCCGGGGAGGGGCCCATCCTACCCGGATAAAATACGACCTGTTCTGACGGGATTTCGGATTTAGAGGGTTTCGATCCTAGAATTACGGCCCTGTTTTTAGAAACGGACACACAGCCGGTTTCTGCCCGAACAGAGATGAAATCGAACATTACCATGGGGGATATCAGGGGTTCGGAAGGGTCAGGTAATGTTTCCGCCGTTGGGGAGGAGGGAGGGCGCGGACAGGGCAGGAGAGGGGGCGGAGCAGGGCCGAATCGCGAAAGAGAAGCAAGCGCAATTCCCCACATTTTTCCAGAAATAACGCCATTTCTGCACATTCTTGAAAAAAGCTGCACTTTCATTGGCCGCAGTGCCGGCACGCGACGACCTGTCGGTGATTATATACAGTACCGGGCATACGAGTCGTCTGCCGGACAAACCGGCGGCACCGTGATCTGTATGGCCGGGACGAGCAGCGACCGCACAACCGCTCAGGAGAGCATCATCAGGATCGAGCACCTCTCCAAGGTATTCAGGGACGGGAGCCGCACGGTGAAGGCGGTGGACGACGTCTCTTTCGAGGTGCGGAAGGGGGAGATATTCGGCCTGCTGGGCCCGAACGGCGCAGGGAAAAGCACGATAATCCGCATCCTCACCACCCTTCTGCGGCCCACCTCAGGGAGAGCGTTCGTCGGCCCCTACGATCTCGTGCGCCAGCCCGAGGAGATCCGCAGGGTGATCGGGGTCTGCCCCCAGAACAGCACGCTCGATCTCGAACTCACCGCCTACGACAACCTGGACTTCTACGGCAACCTGCTGGACATCGATCCCCGCATCCTCGACGCCAGGATCAGGGAGCTCCTCGAGATGGCCGACCTCGCCGACCGCGCCCATGCGCCGGTGCAGACGCTCTCCGGCGGGATGAGGCGGAAGCTGGAGATCGTGCGGGCCTTCATCCACCGGCCCCTCATCCTCTTCCTGGACGAGCCGACGATCGGCCTCGATCCCGAATCCAGGCGGGAGGTCTGGCGGCAGGTGACCGCCCTGAACGAGGAGGAGACGACGATCATCCTGACCACGCACTACATGGACGAGGCCGAGAAGCTCTGCGACCGCATTGCCTTCGTGGATAAGGGGCGTCTCCTCCGCCTCGACACCACCGAGAACCTCAAGCACTCCCTGCCCTCGGGAGACGTCATCGAGATCGGGGTCGAGGCGGTGGACGACGAGACCCTGGCGGCGCTGCGGGCGGAGAGCGGCCTCAGATCCGTGGAGCTGCGGGAGCACAAACTCGTCATATCGGCCGAGAACGGGAGCCGCGTCCTGCCCTCGATCGTGGAGATCTTCGAGAAACACGCCCTCCCCATGACCTCGATCGCCATTCGCTCCCCGTCGATCGAGGACGTCTTCATCTACCTCACCGGCAGGAGGCTGGACGGCGGCAGGGGGGATAGGCCGTGATGCGGGGCGCGATCGCGATCTTCAGGCGGGACTTCAAGAAGTTCCTGGGCAACCCCGTCATCATCGTGATGACCCTGTTCATGCCGATCATGTACCTGATCATCTTCGGGAACGCCATGGGCGGGACGATCACCCACATCCCCATCGGGGTGGCGCAGGAGGAGCCGTTCGACGATGCAACACCCCTCTTCCTCTCGGCCGTCGAGGGGCTGGGCCGTTACCACACGGCCGACAAACCCGGCATGTTCGACGTCACGGTCTTTTCCGGGGAGGCGACGGCAAAGATGGCCTTCGAGGAGGGGAGGGTGATGGCCGTGGCGATCTTCCCCTCTGAGGCGGCGGACGACCACGCCGTCCGCCTGTACGTCGACAGTTCGGAGTACATGATCCCGGGGCTGATCCAGGCCGGGGTGAGCAGCGTGATGGCGCAGTCCGGGGCGAACAACCCGCTGGAGGTCTCGAAGATCTACGGCGACATCCAGTACATGCAGTTCTTCGGGGTCGGCGTCATCGTGATGGCGATCTTCATGACCACGATGATGGGCGGCGGGATCGGCCTGATCCGCGACCGGGAGAACGGGATCATCGAGGGCTACCTGGTCACGCCGGTGAAGCGGTCGAGCATCATCTTCGGCATCATCGCCAGCGGGACGGTCAAGGCGTTCATGGCCGGGTTCATCATCTTCCTGGTCGACATCTTCGTCGCCGGCGTGACGATCAGGAGCATGGAGACCTTCCTGATGGTTCTGGTCGTCCTCTTCATCATCAGCATCGGGATCACGAGCCTGGTGGTCTCGTTCAGCTCGCGGTTCTCGGCCCAGCAGGAGTACGCCTCGGTGGTGGCGTTCTTGAACCTCATCCTGTTCATGACCAGCGGGGCGTTCTACCCGGTGCTCGGCATGCCTGACTGGCTCCGGTGGATCGCCACGATCAACCCGGAGTACTATGCGATCCACGCTCTCCGGAGCCTGATCCTGCGGGGGCAGGCGCACCTCATCGGCATGGACCTGCTGGCGATCTTCATCTTCTCAGGGATCGCCATCGCCCTCGGGATCACGACCTACCGGCGGACGCTGGAGTGAGGAAAGGACGGTTGTCGACGGCGGTGCAGAGAGAGCGGCGGAACGTGTACTGACACTGTTCGTTAAACGCCGATCTCACACCATCGCAAGGAGCCACCGCCAGAGCGGGACGCACCTGATCCCACCGTCCGTTCGCGCCGTATCCTTCGTGATCAGCACCAGATCCTTCACCCGCCCGTCAAAGTCGGCGGCAAACTCCCGGAGTGCGTTCATCTCCCGTTCCGGAGGGGTGTCGGTGTAGGTGACGTTGATCGCGGTCAGGGTGTTGTCCGGGTTTTTCAGGACGAAGTCCACCTCCCCCATTTTTTTCCAGTAATAGGGATCTCCCCCCCGCCGCCGCAGTTCGAGAAAGACCAGGTTTTCGACGCACCGCCCCTCGTCTGCAGAGAACGTGAACGAAACGGCATTTCTCAGCCCGGTGTCGATGCAGTAGACTTTCTTATTGTTCCTCGCCTGCACCTTCAGGGAGTAACTGAAATACTGGACCTCGAAGAGCACCCGTGCCATCTCGGCATAGCGGATGTACTCCCTGATCGTCGCTGCCTCGATCCCCAGCACCTCTACCAGCTGCCGGTAGGAGTAGGGTGAGGCGATGTTGGTCAGGAGGTAGGAGAGAAGATCGGCAAGCGCCCGCTGGTTGCGCACTTTGTTCACCTGGACGATATCCCGATAGACGATGCTGTCGTAATACGCCCTGAGCTGATCCGCCTTCACGTCCCCGTCCTCCTGCCGCACCGCCTGCGGAAACCCGCCTTCCCGGATGTATTGCCCGAGCAGGTTCAAAATGTCGTATTTTCGGGCGGCGAGGGTGACCGGGTCGGGCTCGATCCCCATCCCATGGAAGAGAAGATACTCTGAGAAGTCAAGGGGATAGACCGGGACCGCAAGGTACCTTCCGCTGATCAGGGTCGAAACCTCCGAATCGAGGAGATAGGAGGAAGATCCCGAGATCACCAGCCTGAACCGCTTGCGGTCATAGGTCGCCTTGAGCCAGCGCTCCCATCCGGCAATAGTCTGGATCTCGTCGAAAACGAGCCAGGCCCCCTCTCCGCTCCAGATGTTCGAACGATAGGTGTCGAGCACCGCCTCCAGAGGTCGGTCCAGATGGGCGAGGGTGGGTTCGTCGCAGTTGACAAAGAGGATCGATCGCGGGTCGACACCCTGTTCATCGATCAGGTCGCGAATCATCTGGCACAGCAGGGTGGTCTTGCCCGAACGCCGGACGCCGCTGAGAACGACGATCTCCCCGGTGGTGCAATATCGTTTGATCTTCGAGAGGTAGCGGTCCCGCCGGACGCCGGTGTCGAAGTCTCTGCCGCTCCACCAGGGGTTGAGGGCGACCAGGAGTTCGAGGAGATCGGCCATGAAGTTTTGATGGGTTATAACCCGGCATAAATGTATGTTTTTGAGTGGTTATAACCAGTCAAAATAGGGAAATATCGGGGGGTTGTGATCGCTCAATCTCTCCACGTTGAATCGCACCGAAGCATGTTTTCGAGCGGTTACAGACGGGCAAAATTCAGGGTTTCGTGATCGATCGCATGTATCCACGGTGTATCACCCCATGGTTTCAACGAAGACCGGATAACCTCAGACTCGCCGAGTCAGGATGCACTTCGAGAGGTTCGGAACAATCAGGCTATTACCCGGAAGAAAGAGACACTACGCTATGGATGGAAGATCCTTCACGGCCGTCTGCATCCCGGCAGTGTTCATCGCGTTGATCCTGTGTGCAGTCCCCGCATCGGCGGATACCGGCTGGATGACGAAAGGAGTCTCTGAAAATACGACCAATGCACTGGGAGGGAAAATTTCCGGAGACTTCATCCTCTACCTCGGAGGGGCGGAGGGGCTCGATCAGTCTCAGAACAGAGTATATCTCTATGCGATACAGACCGGCGACCAGAAGATCGTCGGCAGCCCATCCGCAAACATGACGGTGACGGGCCCGGAGATTGCCGGGGAGTACGCCGTATGGTTCGAAACTCCCTTAATGAACTTCGATTGGAACGAGACCAGCACCGCGCCGAACCGGGTGTACCTGTATTCGCTCAGGAACGATTCCGCCGAGATCCTTGATACGCCGGGCACCGCGGAGTGGCCGAAGATCGACGGCGGCCGGGTCATCTGGCTGAACGAATCAGACGATTCGTTCAACGTCCGGATCTCCCTGTACGACATCGGCACCGGGAAGAGCGAAGGGGTCTGCGAGCTGCTGATCGTCGATCCCGCCGGCGTCCTCTTCGACGGCGATCATATCGCATACCTGAATACCAGGGGCCTCTTCCTGTATTCTCTCGAAAACAGAGCAAACACAACGGTATTTCTCAACGTCTTCGGGAACGAATCGGGCTCGGACGTCGGGGACTATGCGATGGGCGGCGATTACCTGATCTACCTCAAGCACAGCGCCACCTTCGAGGGCCCGGATAAAGGGATGTTCGACGAACCCTACCTCTATCGCATCTCGACGGGAGAGACGAAACGTCTCGACCCGACGACCGGGGCTTTTTTGGATTCTTCGCAAACACCGACCGAAACCGAAAAGAATCTGGATATTTCTTCACCGTTCACCGACGGGGAGCGGATCGGGTGGGTTTATTCGGAGAATTCGCCGGACTCGACGATCGTTCTCTGCGATCCGGAGACCGGAACGGTTGAAAAAATACCGGTGGACGGCCTGGCCGACCGCGTGTCCATGGAGGGCGATCGCATGACCTGGGTTGAGACGCACTTCCCGTCGTTCCACGGCGAACTCATCTATGCGCAGGAAAACGCCGGCACTGCGGAAACGACGCCCGCGTCCACGCCGGGGTTCGAGGCAGGGATCGGCATCGCCGCCCTGCTGACCGCACTGGTGCTGCCGGCGGGAAGGAAAAAGTAAAAGCCCTTCGGCAGCATCCGGCGGTGAGAGCATGTCAGGATGCCGTCGAACAGTCCGCAGGGGTCTCGCCGGGGAATGATATTTCCAGATGATTCCCCGGCGATCAACGTGGGTTTCCAATACTCAGACACGGAATTTCATCCGGCCCGCACCTGATCCGGGGCGGGCTCCTCACATCCTGATACGGCCGGTACCGGGGAAATGGGGAGAGGAATATCCCCATACATACAGAGCGTTAGAATTTGACGCGGGGCGCCTCGGCCTCCCGCATGTTGTACTCCATCGTCCAGAGATACGCCTCCCCGTGGGCGACGCGGAAGACGGCAAGCTTGGGGTCATCCGCACCGGAAACGCCTATCTGAAGAAGCCACGGGCGCTCCCTGACGAGCCGCTCTTTCAGGGTCGCATCTTCGAGGAACTCCGCCTCTCCTGCGACCCGCAGCATCGTTCCCGTACCCTCGGCGGGCGCATAGAAGCAGAGTTCTATCTTCGGGTTCTTTGTAAGTTGCTGCCAGATCTTTTTCGGCGTACCGGTATGACAGTAAAACCCGCTCTCATCGGCAAACCACATGGCAAACGCCCGGACCCTGGGCTGGTCGCCGTCCATGGTTGCAATATACGTCACCGGATTTTCATTTGCGAATTTCACGCAGTCGGAAAAGTCCATTTTTCGTCCTCGTAGAGCCATACGAAGATCCCGGCAAAAAATGTTTGCAGAGATTTTCCGGCGAGGGCCGGGAGGGACGCGTCAAGGGTCAGTGGGGATGGATCGGTCGCACGCGGCATAGAAGAAATCTCTGCCGCTCCGCTAAGGGTCGAGGACGACCAGGAGTTCGAGGAGATTGGCCAGGAAGTTTCTGGGGGTTATAACCAGGCAGGAGGGTACATTTTTGCAGGATTATAACCCGGCGAAATCGCAAATGATCGAGGAGCCGTGATCATTTGCATCTCCCCACGTTGAATCGCACCAAAGGATCTGCGGAACAAGAGTGATCCGAAATAATTTCTTCCTCCCGACCGAAGGCGGGGGTGGTGCGGTCCTGATTTTCACCGTTTTTGACCGTTTTCGACGGGTTTTCACCGCTGTCTAAAGAAGGCAAAATAGATGTAATGAAGGCGGATCTGGAATTACAGACAGATATAATGATCAATATATGTACGTACATACCTCTTTTCACCAGATAGATAGAGCACAGAGAACAGGTGACTGCGGAGGTCAGGTGGGTGCGTGTGGGTGCGATCTCGCGTTCGGTGAAAGTGATTTTTCAAATCGACGGCAAGGGTGCGAAATCATGATCTGAGATAAGAATGCGCCCGGAAAGAACATCGACGCCAGTCGAAAAGTGTCGAGAGTGGGTGAAAGTGGTGAAAGAGAGAGCCAGCCGCACCCCGGCCGTATGTCATATAGAGGCATATGACGAATAATCGTCCATGACATCCTCCGCCTCCACGTCGCACTCCCCCACCCTCGACACCATCCGCATGATCGAGAAGTTCGCCAAGGAGCATAGCGGAGAATACCGGCGCCGGGCGATGTGGTCTCATCTCCCGAGAAAGGCGATGTACCAGACGTTCAAGACGGCGCTCGACTACCTCATCGAGTCGAACAAAATCGCGATCGATTCCGGCGGGAAGGTCTGCTGGATCTTCGACCCTGAACTCACACGGCGCTACCTGGGGCGTGATGACCTGCGGGTGAGGTGAAGGCGAAAATATTCTTGCCGGATGAGAAGGTCAGGGACACCTTCACCGCGTTGAAGGCCTCACGCCGTATTAAAAACAAATCCTGGTCGCTACCACGCGGTGCGTCCACTCCGGGGCACGCGTGCGGCTGCCTGCCGAAAAAATCCAGGCGACCGAACCCTCCTGAAACACAAAACCGATACCTTAAGGTCACATCATCACATAAACGCCGCTTGGATGGACGTCCCTCTGACCCTGAACAGACCCTGCATCGATGCGCCGGACCGGAGCGAAGCGGCGATGGGAACATCAATAATCAGAGAAGAGAGAAGATCAGCATGACCGCCCGGCCCCATATTCCCGACACCCTGCCCCTGGATTGCATCGACTGGGAGGCCCACATCCCGCGGATCGCATCGGCGAACCGCGCACTCGCCCGCTATGACGGGACGCTCCTTGCAATACCAACCCCCGATATCCTCCTCTCCCCGCTCCTGACCCAGGAGGCGGTGCTCTCCTCCCGAATCGAAGGCACGCAGGCCTCGCTCACCGATGTGCTCAGGTTTGAGGCGAACCCGAAGGGTGAGATCACCGATGCGATCCGCGCCGACATTCAGGAGATCATCAACTACCGGGAAGCGATGAAGGCGGCGGAGGAGAGACTCAGGTCGCACCCCCTGGACATCCCGATGATCTGCGACCTGCACCGGATCCTGCTCACCAGCGTTCGCGGCAGAGACCGGGAGCCCGGGTGCATCAGGACGATCCAGAACTTCATCGGCAGGGATCCCTACATCGAGCACGCCATCTTTGTCCCCCCTGCACCGGCTGACGTTCCCGGGGCGCTGGAAAACTGGGAGAATTACCTTCACAGTGAGGAGAAGGACGTGCTGGTGCAGCTTGCGGTGCTCAAGGCGCAGTTCGAGTTGATCCACCCCTTCTGTGATGGTAACGGGCGTATCGGGCGGATGCTCGTTCCCCTGATCCTCTTCGGCAAGGGACTGCTCTCAAGCCCGATGTTCTATATCAGCGCCTATCTGGAGCGGAACCGGCCGGTTTATTACGAGCACCTGCTCGGCATCTCCAGGAACGGCGACTGGAACGGCTGGATCGCCTTTTTCCTCCAGGCGGTGGAGGAGCAGGCCGAGGATAACGGCCAGAAGGCGAAGACGATCCTGGGGCTGTATAACGAGATGAAGCAGGCGGTGCCGGAGATCACCAGGTCGCAGTATTCCGTCGCCGCCATCGATGCGATCTTCCGGACCCCGATCTTCACCTCCCCGGAGTTTCAGCAGCACTCGGCAATCCCGAGGAAGACCGCCGACCGTATCCTCGGGCAGTTGAATGAGGCCCAGATTGTCGAGGTGCTTGCCGAGAAGGAGGGGAGGAAGCCTGCGATGTACATCTTCCCCCGGTTGATCGCCATCACCGAGGAGGGGCGGTTGTGAGACGTCCATGTCCCACAACCGAATTTGAGGGACACGAAATGCAAAATATGTCCCACAACCGAATTTGAGGGACACCGGAGGGAGGGGCGCCTCACCGGGTGAGGGCGGGCGGCGGGGCGAGGCCACCCCTGCAGGCGACATCGACATTCTGGTGGAGTTCAGGGAAGGGGAGGAGACCTTCGACCACTTCATGGACCGATCTATCTCGAAGATATCCTGGGCCGGCCGGCCGATCTCGTCATCGTCGATATCCTGAAGCCGAGGATCAGGGTTATGGCCCTCAGCGAGGCCGTCTATACATAGGGATCTGAAGACAGGAGCGGAGAGTGATTCTCAAACCAATCACACCTCTTCTGAAACTTACATGTCCCGTGCATTGCTCACCGAAAGAATCATGTCAGCGGAGATCTTTTTAATAAATGATTTAATTAATAACAACTATAAAATGAAAACATATTAAAATTCCCGCCAAATATATTGTGTTGATAATATGAAGAAGATACCTCAGCAAACTGTTGGAAACGTAGGACGTTGCATATACTGTGGAAAAAATGATGTAAAACTAACCGATGAACACATAATACCATATGGCCTAAATGGCTTCTTATTACTTAAGAATGCAAGTTGTGAAGCATGCGCTGCAATTACATCCAATTTTGAACGAGAAGTACTAAGAAAATCCTTATTAAAATCTAGAATAGGATTAGACTTACCAACAAGACATAAAGATAAAAGATCATATGATTTCGAACTGACATGTAGAATTAACGGAGTACAGAAGAACATACAGTTAGATCCAGAAGATAATTTTTCTGTCATGATACTCCCCGAATACTTACCCCCCGCATATATAGATGGAAGAGAAATTGAAAATGGCATATCTGTATATGCTACTACGATGGTTCAAGTAAGTGGTCCTCCAATCAACAATTTAAAACAAAAATATGGTTTTGATCAACTCAGTGTATCAGCAACATGGACTGCAAATGATTTTCCCAGATTGCTGGCTAAAATTGCTTATGGGTGCGCAGTAGCAGAGTTTGGGTATGAGAATATTGAGGAGAATTATGTATTGCCTTATATTATGGGAGAGAAGTTTGATGGGATCAGTGAGTGGGTTGGGACGGCCCCGGATAAAATAATCAATCAAAAGAGATTTCACACAACGTCATACTGTATAACTGATAAAAATGACATCATGATCCGAATAAAATTATTTGATATTTGGGACGTTCCAGAGTATCTAGTTGTAGTAGGAAAGCTAAACAAAAACACTTCAATTTACAAGAAAAAGTAGGCAGATCACACCTCCCTGATCCCTTCCTCCACAATCACATAATCAAACGACGTATCCGCCGGCCGCGACCGATGCTTCTCCAGCACGATCCTTCTCGTCCCGTCCCGTCGCTCGATCCGCAGGATCGCCTTTGAAATATGCCCGAGAGCCGTCCCCCCCAGCCCGAAGAAGACGTCGGTGTCGATGTTCATGTACACCTGGTTGGTGATCAGCACCGGCACCTCGTACTTCTTCGCATACCCGAGGAGGAGGACCATGTGCCGCGAGAGCGTGCGGAGGGCGTCCTTCGTCGTCCCGAGCTCCGAGCGGTACAGGGCCGTCGCCGAGTCCATCACGATCAGCCCCACTTTTTTCGCCCGCAGCAGGGCCTCGGCCTCGGCGATCATCACGCCCTCCTGCACGAAGTCCACCGGCTCGAAGAGGTAGAGGCGCTCGGCCAGGCTCATCGCCTCCTCGCCGGCGATCTGCTCGAAACGGTCGGCGGAGAAGCCTTCGGTGTCGATGTAGACCACGTCCTCCCCGCCCCGGAGACAGGAGACCGCCGCCATGATGCAGAGGGTGCTCTTCCCGCTGCCGGGCTCGCCGTAGACCTGGGTGATCGTCCGCCGCTCGAGCCCGCCGCCAAGAAGGTCGTCGAGGGCCGGGGATCCGGTGGAGAGGCGCGAGAGCTTCACCGCCCCTCACCACCCAGGTCCCGCCATGCGGCCGCCTCGACGATCCGTGCGACATGCCGCACCGGAACGCCGAGATCGTCGGCCCACGCCCGCACCTCGTCGGACTCGGCCTTCACCGAGAAGACCTCGCCTTCGATGGCGGCGACCTTCACGGCCACCTCCCGGCGCTCGCCCGCCACCTCGGCCGCCACCATGATCACCCGGCGCACCGTCGCCAGCCGGTGAACCGACGGGATGCACCGCACCCCCAGGGTGCCGAGCTCCCGCGCCAGTATCACCGAGAGCGGTGCGGAATCGACCGGGCTGCAGATGACCCGCACCAGGTGCCCGGCCCGCCCCTTCTTCATCGTCGCCGGGACCACCGAGACGTCACGGGCGCCGGCGGCGAAGAGGGCGTCCATGCAGTGGGCGAGCACCTCGCCGGTGACGTCGTCCACGTTCGTCTCCAGGATGTCCACCTCGTCGCCCGGCACGCCGGCCGCCCCTTCTAAAAGGACGGCGCGGAGCACGTTCGGCGTCTCCGCCGGATCGCGGCTGCCGGCGCCGTAGCCGACCGCCAGCACGCGGGCCGAGCCGATCTCCTGCGGGCGGACCGTCGAGAACTCGGCGAGCAGGGCCGCACCCGTCGGGGTGCAGAGCTCCCCCTCGCCGCCCCCGAAGACGGTGTCGAGGCCGGAATCCTTCAGGACGGCCAGGGTGGCCGGCGCCGGCACCGGCATCCTGCCGTGGGCCGCCACCACCTCCCCGCTCCCCAGGGCGAGCGGCATCACGGCGACGGCGTCGACCTTCAGGCTCTCAAGGGCGGTGCAGGCCCCGATCACGTCGGCGATCGCGTCGTCGGCCCCGACCTCGTGGAAGTGCGGCGCATGGCCGTGGACGCTCTCCTCGGCATCGGCGATCCTCTGGAAGACACGCTTCGCCCGTTCGATCGTCGCAGGCGACGCCTCGGCCGCCTCAACACGCCCGATCACCTCGGCAAGGCCGCGATGCGCCGGCCCGGACCGCGTCTCCACCCGCACCGCGGCGATCCCGCACCTGGTCACCCGGGAGAAGGCCGGATCGGCCACCACCGAGGCCATCGCCGCCCGGACCTGCGCCTCGTCTGCGCCCAGACCTAAAAGGGCGCCGATCGTCATGTCGCCCGCAGCGCCGTGGAAGGGATCAAGAAGAAGAATACGCATACTGAGGCAGTAGTTATAAATCCGGGCGTATATGATTGTAACGAATGCCGGAAATGTACCTAAAAGTCGACAGAGCATATCCCGAGGACCAGGGCGGGGGGAAGGCGCGCCTGGATCCCGACACCATGCTCCAGCTGCGGCTCTCTCCCGGCGATCTCGTCGAGCTCGTCGGGAAACGCCGGACGATCGCCAAGGTCTGGAGGGCCATGGTCTCTGACTGGCAGCAGGGAAAGATACGGATCGACAAGTTCACCCGGGAAAACGGGGCGGTCGCCGTCGGGGACCGGCTCCTCGTGCGAAAGATCGAGCAGGAGGTCGAGGCGAAACGGGTCGTCCTCGCCCCGCCCGAAGACATGCCGCGGCAGGTCCCGATCAACTTTCAGAGCGTCGTCAACCACCTCATCGACTTCCCGGTCCTGAAAAACGACACCGTCCCGATCCAGGCAGGGCTGCCCTTCATGCAGCCGCAGATCGTGGCCTTCAAGGCCGTCGTCGTGGAGCCCGAGGAAGCAATTATCATCACGAAGAATACCAGGGTCGAGTTCTCGGAAAAACCGGTCGCCGGCTTCGACGGCGTCAGGAAGATCTCGTACGAGGACATCGGCGGCCTCAAGGACGAACTCCAGCGGGTGCGGGAGACGATCGAACTGCCGATGCGCCACCCGGAGCTCTTCAGAAAACTCGGGATCGACCCGCCCAAGGGCGTGCTGCTCTACGGGCCGCCAGGCACGGGCAAGACCCTGATCGCAAAGGCGGTCGCCTCCGAGTCCGGGGCGCACTTCATCTCCATCGCCGGACCCGAGGTGATCTCGAAGTACTACGGCGAGTCAGAACAGCGCCTGCGCGAGGTCTTCGAGGACGCACGGCAGAACGCACCCTCGATCATCTTCATCGACGAGCTCGACTCGATCGCTCCCAAGCGCGAGGATGTCACCGGTGAGGTGGAGCGGCGGGTCGTCGCCCAGCTCCTGACCATGATGGACGGGCTCGAAGAACGCGGGCAGGTCGTCGTGATCGGGGCGACGAACCGGCTCGACGCCATCGACCCGGCCCTCCGCCGGCCCGGCCGCTTCGACCGGGAGATCGAGATCGGGGTGCCGAACGAGCGCGACAGGACCGAGATCTCCAGGATCCACACGCGTGGAATGCCGCTCGCCGACGACGTCGACCTCGGCCACCTCGCCCGGCAGACCCACGGTTTTGTGGGCGCCGACCTGGCGGCGCTGGCGCGTGAAGGAGCGATCAGGGCGCTCCGCCGCTACCTGCCGGAGATCGACCTCGACGCCGAGGAGATCCCGCCCGAGGTGCTGGAGCACATGGAGGTGCAGGAGGCCGACTTCCGCGAGTCTCTCAGAGACGTCGCCCCGAGCGCCATGCGCGAGGTGCTCCTCGAAGTCTCGCACGTGACCTGGGACGACGTCGGCGGCCTCGAATCGGAGAAGGAAGAGGTCAGGGAAGCGGTCGAGTACCCGCTGACGAGCAGGGCGCGCTTCGAAGACCTCGGCATCAACCCGCCGCGGGGCGTCCTTCTCTACGGACCGCCGGGCACCGGAAAGACCCTCATCGCAAAGGCGGTCGCCTCCGAATCGGGCGCGAACTTCATCCCGGTCAGGGGGCCGCAGCTCCTCTCGAAGTGGGTCGGCGAATCAGAACGGGCTGTGCGCGAGATCTTCAAAAAGGCGCGTCAGGTGGCGCCGGCGATCATCTTCTTCGACGAACTCGACGCACTCGCCCCGGCGAGGGGCGGCGGGACCGAGTCGCACGTGATCGAGAGCGTCTTAAACCAGATCCTGACCGAGATGGACGGCCTCACCGAACGCGGGGACGTCGTGGTGATGGGGGCGACAAACCGGCCGGACATCGTTGACCCGGCTCTCCTCCGCCCCGGCCGCTTCGACCGGCTGGTGTACATCGGTGCACCCGACCGAAAAGGGCGGGCGAAGATCATGGGGATACATACGCGGTACATGCCCCTCGAGGGATCGAGCCTGAACGAGGCCGTCGCCGCCACCGAAGGGCTTGACACGGCGGCGATCGAGGACATTGCAGCGTCCTTCTCGAAAGACGAGCCCCTGACGATCGCGGCCTTCAAGAAAGCGGCTGAAGGGGTCTCGAAAGGACAGGGAGAGGTGCTGACTATAGGGGCGCGACGGCGGCTGATCGTCGACCTGCTCCATGCCCGCAGCATCTCGCTCGGCGACCCCGCAAAGACGGCGGTCGTCGAAGCCATCGCAGGGAACACCGAGGGCTATGTGGGTTCCGACCTTGAGGCCCTCTGCAGGGAGGCCGGGATGTTTGCGATGCGAGAGGGCACGCCCGTCGTCACCAGGAAACACCTTGAAGCGGCGGCGCAGAAGGTCCACCCCACGATGAACGAACGGCTCACCGATTACTATCGGCGGGTGCAGGGTTTCTTCAAGGGCGGGCTCCCCGAGCAGGTGCAGCCCCCAGAATATCAGTAACCATTTTTTTTGTCGAATCGCCCATTTTTAGCCCGCAGAAGAGAAGGAGCGCCATATATATATGGCGATGTACGTACCTATCCATTATAGTCGACACATGTATATCAGGAGAATAACATGCCGAATATCACCACATTTCTCGACGTCAATGCCCGGTACCTCAAAGGCCCGGCCTTTATCTTCGCACGCGACGGGCGGACCCTCACCTTCCCCGAACTGAGGGACGCCGCCGCCCGCCTTGCCGGCGGCCTCGCCACCCTCGGCGTGCGAAAGGGCGACCGGGTCTGCATCTATCTCGATACCTCCCCGGAATATCTCCTCTCCTATTTCGCCATATGGCGTATCGGCGCCATTGCCGTCCCGACAAACGCTGTGTACCAGCAGGAGGAACTCCGCTATGCGATAGACGACTCCGGGGCGGTCGCCGTCATCACCGACGAGAAAGGCGCCGGCAACGTCAGGGCGGTCAGGGCGGCATGCCGGACGCTCGACAACGTCTGCGTCGTCGGCACTGCCGCCCCGGGCGAGACTGCCTGGGACGACCTCGCAAAGGCGGAGCCGATGGAGCGGGCGGCCGACTGCTCGTTCGAAGACCTCTGCCAGATCCAGTACACCTCCGGCACCACCGGCAGGCCGAAGGGGGCGATGCTCACACAGGGCAACTGGATGTCCGCCCTTGCGACCGAAGCCGAGGTGCTCTCCCTGGTCGAGGGCGATGTCTACCTCGGGATCTATCCGATGGGGCACGTCGGCCTCTCCTGGGGATTTGCCGCCCTGAAAGCCGGCGGCACCTTCGTCTGCATGGACCGCTTCGATCCGAAGGAGTACCTCCGCCTCGCGGAGACGCACGGCGCCACCGTGCTCGCCGCAATGCCGCCGGTGATCCACACCCTCATCCGTGCAAAGCCCGATACCGAGCAGATGCTCAGGACGGTCAGATGCGTCATCAGCGGGGGAGGACCGCTCTTGCCTGTCATCTGGGAAGAGTTCGACCGCCGCTTCAAAATCCCGGTCGTCAACGCCTACGGCCTCTCCGAGACGATCGTCGTCGGTTCGGCAAACGTCGTCCTCCCGCGCCATTACGCCCTTCACCGCGGCTACCTCTCCGTCGGAGCGCCGGTGGGCTACGGCGAGGTGAAGATCGTCGCCGAGGACGATCCCGACCGTGAACTCCCGCCCGGCGAGATCGGCGAGGTCGCCCTGCGCGGCCCGTCGGTGGCGAAGGGGTACTGGGGCATGCCGGAAGCGACCACAGCGGTGTTCCGGCCCGACGGCTGGTTCCTGACCGGCGACCTCGGATACCTGGACGAGGAGAGCGTGCTCTTCATCACCGACCGGAAAAAGGACATGATCATCATGTCTGGCTGGAAGGTCTATCCGACCGAGGTGGAGAACGTGATCATCGAGCACCCGAAGATCGCCGACGTCGCCATCTTCGCCCGCCCGGACGAGCACAGGGGAGAGATCCCGGTCGCTGCCGTCGTCGTGAACGCGGGGGAGGAGATCACGCAGGAAGAACTGATCGCCTACTGCAGGGAGAGGCTTGCCGGCTACAAGGTGCCCAGGGAAGTGGTGATCGTCGAGAGCCTTCCGCGCGTCGGCGGCTGGAAGCTCCTCAGGCGTACGCTCCGCGAGGCCTATGCAGAAAGCCCGAAGAATTAAACACTCATTTTAACAGAAAAAAACATTTTTTTTATCAGGAA
>Ga0209269_1000283_pt1 | contig 59351 bp, 48 predicted proteins | sample MTBAKMMethaMetaG_FD_187455 | JGI IMG/M metagenome (GOLD analysis project Ga0209269, IMG submission 187455) | Enrichment culture microbial communities from Arthur Kill intertidal strait, New Jersey, USA, that are MTBE-degrading - MTBE-AKM (Arthur... | ecosystem: Environmental > Aquatic > Marine >... | reverse complement strand
AACTGGAATACACCTCATTTAACAAGGTAAAGAAGATCATCCAGGGGGCAAAAGAGCTGGATATATATTACGGGTCGAACAGGCAGCGGATAAAAAACGGAATACCAGGATACCACGCGTCTGCTTACGAAGTATTTTGCCCATGGTAATTACGAGAGGGAGATGGGGGATAATAACCGCGAACTGCATTATATTTTCGCTGCCACAGGTATAGCTGCCATCATGCAGAGAGGCAGCAGTGTTGACTCGATGTTTTATGTTCATCCGGATCACCTTGGATCACCGGTGCTGATTACGGATAAGAGCGGGGATGTGTACGAAGAGAAAAGTTTCGATGCATTCGGGAGGCTGAGGGATACGGAAGACTGGAGTGTAATAGTTACAGACGGAAATTACAGGTTTGATCGTGGATACACCGGACATGAACAGTTGGAGAAGTTTGGTTTGATCAATATGAACGAGAGGATGTTTGACCCGCACACGGCAAGATTTTTAAGTCCTGATCTGTTTGTTCAGGATCCGGCCTTTACGCAAAGTTTTAACCGGTACAGTTACTGTTTGAATAACCCGTTGCGGTTTGTGGACCCGGGGGGCTATGAATATAAGGATATAATGCCACCACATTGGCCAAGACGTGGACAATATACACAAAAGCGTCATCAGGACGGCGGCTCGGGAGGATATTCCTATGATTCTTCTTCTCCTACGGGTTACAGGAATTCTTCAGGTGATGTGGTATCGTGGTGGGTGGTTTATCATTCTTATATTTTGCCTAATGCTGTACGCGGAGTAACAATTGGAGTTGAAGAATATTATTATCAGGGTAGAGGAACCCAATTTGGTAATGATGCGATAAGAGTAAATCCAAATGGAAATTTGCATGTTTGGGCGGTTTTTACGAGTATATTTTATGGGGTTGTGGGTTTTGCCCAAGGTGGAGGGGGTAATGGCATAGATGGCGATGATATTTGGGCTTGGAGGCACAGGAACATATTTATCGAATGTCAGTAATGTTGGGCACAATGCCTGGTGGTGGCAGGACGCAAAAGGTGCTGGTTTCTTGTCCTGTACATAATAAAATCCGTGTTGCTTCCTATCGGTTACGGTCTTATCAGGCATAATATTATTGGAAAGAAAAGCTTTTTAGGATAAAATAATAAAAAAGCCCTTATAGATCGAGTTCTGGGCTTTTTTATGGAATAAGTTTAATAAGTTCCAGAATTTCCTTATCGGTAAGGTTTTCAATGTCGGATTTGTCGTAAATGGTGAGTAGGTAAACAGTATCATCCTTAAAAACAAGATGGGTGATAACCCGTGCCCCACCCGATTTCCCTTTACCCTTACTGGCAATGGCAAGGCGTATTTTATAACAGTTATGGCCAATGGAAGTGCCTTTTTCGGGTTCTTTCTTGAGTTCTTTTATAAGTTCCTGTATTTCCTTTTTGAGCGATGGAAATTTTTCATCAGGCGTTTGGCCTGGCGTTCAAAAACAGATATGGTTTTAACATTAAAGCTCATTGAGGAAGTCTGCGGCGTTACGGGCTTGTTTTTTGCCTTCTTTAATCAGCTTCATTTCTTCAACAGCTTCGGCCAGCTCGGTCATGAAAAGTTTTTTGTTTCTTAAACGCTCCAGCTCATCAAGGTCTTTTTGTATCTGCTCCCAATCCTTCATGGGAACCTGTACGGCGCTTTTATGCCCTTTTGTGTCTGTAATATATTGTAAGTTCATAATTTTAGTTTATTACTTGGTTGCGTAAGCCTGTCCGGTTTTTAAGTTCCGCAAAGCCATATCAATCATACAGAATAAAAACGATTTGTATTCGCAAATATACATTACCTGAAGATATAAAACAAAAACTTAACATAAAGACGAAAACGAGAAAGTGTAATCCTCAGCTATGACAAGTGCAGCAAACCAAGGAGTAAAACAATTAAAAGCAGAGTAATAGAATTATCATTGATTTTTCATGTTCCATCAGATTAATGGGATTTCACCACCGGCAATCTTCAGTGGCGCAAGGATGCCATACGGGATATGACAGAGACATTCAGCTATGATAACCTGGAACGGTTAACGGAGATCACATACGGAAGCATTACACAAAGGTATGATTACCAGCCTAACGGTAACATTTCCGCCAGCACCCCGGCAGGCAGTTATACCTACAGCCAGGACAAGCCGCATGCTGTAACATTAGTGACGAATCCTTCCGCTGTCGCTGACACCACGACCCAGGAGCTGGAATACACCTCATTTAACAAGGTAAAGATGATCATCCAGGGCGCAAAAGAGCTGGATATATATTACGGGGCGGGCAGGCAGCGGATAAAAACAGAATACCAGGATACCACACGTCAGCTTACTAAGTATTTTGCCCATGGTAATTACGAGAGGGATATGGGGGATAATAATCGCGAATTGCATTACATCTACGCTGCCACAGGAATAGCTGCCATCATGCAGAGATGCAGCAGTGTTGACTCGATGTTTTACGTTCACCCGGATCACCTGGGCTTAAATTTTTGATGACCACGCAAGGCAAAGATAACAAAAATTTTCTTAAGTTCCCGGGCTTCTTTTTTCAGGCCTTAAACGGGTTCATAATTTTTAATCCCTTTATATTTTTTAGATAATCTAACCTTGGATGTTTTTACATTTTTTTTCAGCACTTTTATTAGTTTCAATTCTTCCAGTTCATGAATTATTCCAGCAGCTTTTTGATTTGTTAACTTTATAAGCATTGTATTGTCCATTTTCTTCTTTTTTATGTTATATAGCTTTCTTTCAATGTTATTGCAAATATACGGAAATATTGAATGTGGAAAGTTAATGGAAACTGATAATTATCTCCCCGGCAACCTCTTCTCCCCCAACCACTCCCTGTATTTCTCATAATACCTCCCGTAGATTTCCTTTCTTATCTCCTGTGCTTTGGCGGTTCTCAGATCGAAATCCTGTTTGGTCTCGCCCTTCTGCCGGGGCTGGAATAATTCAGGGTAGTTGTTGAGTTCGCCCGCTATTTCATCGTGGAAATAGAAGCCGGCAAAGATATCCGGCGACAAATCCCATATCTTGATGGTCTTATCCATGGAAGTCGTGGCAAACCTCCTCCCGTCAGGGTGAAAAGCTATGCCTGTTACCTGGAGCGAATGATCAATAAATGTGTAAAGGGTCTTTCCCGTGGGAACCTCCCATAACCGCACCGTCTGATCAAAAGAACAGCTTAACAGGTAAGTGCCGTCGGGTGAAAATGCCATGTCCATGATCAGGTCTTTATGTCCTTTATATTCCGCTACCTGTTTTTTAAGTTCAGTATCATATAATCTTATGGTTTTATCCTTCGACCCGGTAGCCAGGAGTTTTCCGTCGGGACTGAAGGTTATGACATAAATATCTTCAGAATGAGATGGGAAGGTCATGATGATCTCTTGTGTTGCAAGTTCACGGATCTTTACGGTACCGGGTGAAGCGCTTGCAATGAGTTTTCCGTCAGGACTGAAGCACGCAGCCATTACTACATCCGTGTGGTCGCTGAAATCGGCGATCTTTTTCCCTTCGATAACATCGAAAAGCTTGAATATCCTGCTAATTGCCCCTGTAATAAGATACTGCCCCGTATTATCGGTATCGACCGACCATATAGTGGATGTCTGGTCTTTCAGGTTATGCACAAGCACTCCTTCCATCGTGTACACCTTAATGGTATTATCTCCTGCAGTGATGAAATATCTCGACAGGGGATCCATAACAACCTCCACCACACCTTTCCAGTGGTCTTTGAGGGTAAGAAGAACAGCTTCCGTCTCCACATCAATAAGCATGGCAGAACCGTCGTTAAATCCGGCAAGTAATTGTTTTCCATCCGGACTGTAGGTTACGGAGAGGGTTTCGCTTTTGAACTTTTTCAGATCCTTCAGAAGGTAGGGATCTTTTTGAGAATAAAGATTAAAGAGAATAATGCAATTCAGAATTATGCAAAAAGTGGGTTTCATATAAATTAATGGTTGAATTCATGATCTTATCTGTGCTCCCAGTTCTTTTTCCAGGGAACGGGCAATCTTATCCATTACTTTGTCAATTTCCGCATCTGTAAGGGTTTTGTTCTCATCCCTCAGGGTGAAGCTTACGGCATAGGATTTCTTCCCCTTTTCTATCCTGTCGCCTTCATAGAAGTCAAAGAGATTGATTTTCCGTAGCAGTTTATCTCCCACTCTCTCCGCGATCTTCTTAATATCTTCATATTTTACTGATCTCTCAAGGATCATGGACAGGTCGCGCCTCACCTCCGGAAACCTGGGCAGGGGTTTAAAACTTGTTTTATTGTTTCCGACAGTTTTGAGTATATTATCCCAGTAGAAACAGGTATAATACACTTCATTGCGGATATCAAACTGCCGGATGAGCCTGGTTTCCACCTTGCCTGTCACGGCCAGTTTTATCCCCCTGAGGGAATAATCGTATGTCTGGGACAGATATTCTTCATCCGGACAGGTACTGGTGAGGTCATCCGGATCGTATCCCAGTCGTTTCAGTAACAGTTCAGTATATCCTTTTATCTGAAAGAACCCCGACTGTTTCACAGGCATCATCCAGGAGGGTTCGTTGGTTTCCCCTGTGATAAAAAGGGCGAACTGTTCTTCTTCGTGGTATTTATCCAGTGTGCCGGACTTGTCTGCAGTGTCAGTAACTGCATAAATGTTGCCGAATTCAAACAGCTTCAGGTTCTGATTCTGCCGGTTTGTGTTATAGGCAATAGCTTCGAGTCCGCCGAACAACAGTGTTTTTCTCATCGCATTGAGGTCGGTGCTGAGCGGATTGAAAATTTTGACCGTACCGGTGTCTTCATTCTCATCTTCGTAATACGATGCTTTGGTCAGGGAGTTCGAAATGATCTCGGTGAATCCGTTTGAGACCAGCAGATTCGCAACCGTGTCCAGTACTTTTTCCTTATCCGGTTTGGTCGACCAGGAGAGGGATGCATTGACCTTTTCGGAGACAGGAATATTATCCATTCCGTAAATTCTGAGAATTTCCTCAATAACGTCGGCAGGCCTGAAAACATCAACCCGGTATGGAGGGATCTTCAGGGAATATCCCTGATCGTTTTCTTTTTCAATTCGAATATCGAGGGAATTCAGGATATTTTTAATTACCTGCCTCTCGATAATATGTCCGGTAAGCCTGTCGGTTTCAGCGAAGGAAAGGAATATCTCCCGGTCTGCAACAGGTTCGGGATAAATGTCCACCACATCGGATGAAATTTTCCCGCCGGCAATATCCCTGATCAGCAATGCAGCCCGTTTGAGGGCATAAACCGTAATATTCGGATCAGACCCTCTTTCAAAATGGAAAGAAGAGTCGGTGTTCAGCATATGTCTTTTGGAAGTCTTCCTGATGTAACCCGGGTTAAAACAGGCGCTTTCCAGGAAGATATCCCTGGTGGTTTCGGTCACTCCCGAGTCTATTCCCCCGAAAACACCGGCAATGCACATACCTTCCGCTTCATTGCATATCATGAGGTCTTCTGCAGAAAGGATCCTTTCTTTTTCATCCAGGGTAATAAACCTGGTGCCTTCCGGCAGGGTTTTAATGATCACTTTATTCCCCTTTATTTTAGAGGCATCGAAAGCGTGCAAGGGTTGTCCTGTTTCATGAAGCACGAAATTGGTAATGTCCACCACGTTATTGATGGGATTCAATCCTATAGCCTGCAGGCGGTTTTGCAGCCATTCGGGTGATTCCTTTACTTCAATTCCCGAGATCGTGATTCCCGAATAGCGGATGCATCCCTCCCTGTTTTCGATAGTAACGTCAATCTTCAGATCATCACAGTCTTTACTAAGGGATTCAACATCAGGTTTTCTGAGCGTAACCTTTTTATTCTTGTTAAAGTAAGCGGCAAGATCCCGTGCAGCGCCAAAATGGGACGCCCCGTCAATGCGGTTGGGAGTGATGCCTATTTCGAAAACAGTATCGGTATATACCCTGAAATATTCTGAAGCCGGGGTGCCCGGGATGGCATCCGGATCCAGCACCAGGATACCGCTATGGTCTGTACCCAGTCCCAGTTCATCCTCAGCGCAGATCATACCTTCCGATACCTGTCCGCGTATCTTTGTTCTTTCTATTTTAAACGATTCATTACCCTTATAGAGAACTGCACCGGGAACCGCTATGGGGACCTTCTGGCCTTCGGCAACATTCGGGGCACCGCAGACTACCGGCACTATCTCCCCGTTCCCAATATCAACCTGCGTTAAAGTAAGCCTGTCGGCATCCGGGTGTTTCATGCAACTGATCACATGACCCACAACAACCCCTTTCAATCCGCCTTTAATGCCGGAGAATTCTTCATACCCCTCAACTTCAAGCCCCAGGCCGGTAAGTATTTCCGCGGTCTCTTCAGGTGACGGTAAATAGTCAATGTAATCTTTCAGCCAGTTATAGGAGATCTTCATAGTGTGAACTTTTATTTTATTCTTTTATCTTGTATTTAGTATTCTTTGTGTTCTTTGTGAAATCCTTCGTGTCCATTGTGGTTAACCTCATAAGGTGTTTTACCACGAAGGACACGAAGGGTTTCACGAAGGTACACGAAGGGGCGATTCCACGTAATCACTCAACCACCTTTTTCACGCCAAAAGTAATAAATAAATGTTTAATCCCTGAATGCCATAACAGGTTATTAAATTGTAATATCTTTCGCGTTCTGCCTTAGTTTATTGTTTCTTAATATGATTTGAGTAAATTTGCAGGTAAAGTAGTAGTTGGCAGTTGCAGTGGCAGTGGCAGTTGCAGTGGCAGTGTCAGTTGCAGTGGCAGTTGCAGTTGCAGTGGCAGTGGCAGTGGCAGTTGCAGTGGCAGTTGCAGTGGCAGTTGCAGTTGCAGTGGCAGTGGCAGTTGCAGTGGCAGTTGCAGTGGCAGTGGCAGTGGCAGTGGCAGTTGCAGTGGCAGTTGGGATGTTGTGTCAAATCTGGAATCTTGAATCTGGAATCTGGCTTCGGCAACTTCGGCAGGCTCAGTTACAGGGCTATAACTTAGCAAGGGGCAATCTGAAATCTTGAATCTGAAATACCGGTTGTCTATACTAAAGCTTTAACATAATCTTTATGATTATCATAATTTAAACCACATTGAACACCAGACCATTAATATTGATCGCCAACGATGATGGAGTTGAAGCCAAAGGCTTAAGGAGTCTCATTGAAGTGGCCCGCAGATTTGGTGATGTTATAGCTGCCGTTCCCTCGGAACCGATGTCGGGAATGTCGCATGCCATTACCATTAAGACTCCTCTGAGAGTTAAGAAAGAACATGAGGAGGCGGGGCTGACCATTTACAGTTGCCAGGGAACACCGGTTGACTGTGTAAAACTCGCTCTAAACAAGCTTACCTCAAAAAAACCTGATCTTTTATTGTCAGGTATTAATCACGGGTCCAATGCCTCTTCCAGCGTTGTCTATTCAGGGACAATGGCTGCAGCCATGGAAGGGTGTATTAATCTGATCCCTTCGGCAGGTTTTTCCCTCCTGGATTTTTCCCCCGGGGCTGACTTTGCCGCATCCGGAAAGGTTGTTGCCAAATTGATAGCAAACATTATTGAATCAGGACTCCCGGAAGGGGTATGCCTGAATGTGAATATTCCTGCCGTTCCCTTCCGTGAGATAAAGGGCATGAAGATATGCAGGCAGACGAAAGGCTGCTGGAAAGAAGAATTTGTACGAAGGGTTGATCCCTATAACGGCGAATATTTCTGGCTCACAGGCAGCTACCTTAATCTTGAAGAGGATGCAGAAGATACGGATGAGTACGCCTTGCGGAATAATTATGTTGCTATTGTACCGACAAGGGTGGATCTTACATCACAACAAGGGATCAATTTTCTGAAATCGTGGGATTTAAATACAATATGGGAAAAATAAAACCAAACACGCTGGGCTTTGGAACTTTTGCAGGCATACTGGTGCCGGCATTGTTTTTTCTCCTTGTGTACCTGGTTAAGGAGTATCCAATGGCATTGACCGATTTCATAAGGCAGTTTTACTGGTTTAAGGCTCTTCCAAAGCTGGTCAGTTTGTGTCTTCTCCCCAATCTTATTGTTTTCTTTATTTTTATGCGGTTTGATTACCTGAAGGCGGCCAGAGGGGTGATCCTGTCTCTCTTTATCTATGCTGTGCTTATACTTGTATTAAAATTCGGATGATATGAAGTATTATATCATAGCAGGGGAGGCATCCGGAGATCTGCACGGATCGAACCTGATGAAAGGAATTAAACTGGCTGATCAGCAGGCTGAGTTTCGCTTCTTCGGCGGTGACCTGATGGAAAGGGAAGGAGGATATCTGGTTTGTCATTACCGTAAGATGGCATTTATGGGTTTCTTTGATGTTCTGGCCAACATACGTACCATTGCCGGAAATATGACATTGTGTAAGAAGGATATTAAGAGATTTTGTCCTGATGTGTTAATTTTGATAGATTACCCCGGGTTTAATTTAAAGATAGCAGAATACGCACACAAGAACGGAATAAAGGTTTTTTATTATATTGCGCCCAAGGTATGGGCATGGAAAAAATCGAGGGTAAAAAAGCTGAAGTCTTTTGTTGATAAGCTGTTTGTGATCTTTCCCTTTGAAGTGGATTTTTTCAGGGAACATGATCTGCAGGTTGAATATTTCGGGAATCCGCTTAAGGATGCAATTTGGCAGTACAGGGAAAGTGAGGCCGGCAATTCAAAAATGTTTGCCGGTGACAGTGATGAACGGCCTGTTGTTGCCCTGCTTGCCGGAAGCAGAACCTCTGAGATAAAACATTGTCTGCCGGAGATGGTAAAGGCTGCCGCCAGCTTTCCTTCCTGCAGGTTTATTGTGGCAGGAGTACCTTCTGTTGATAGTAAAATATATGAAGAAATACTGGATGGTACCGGAATGATGGTAGTGATGAATCAAACATACAGTCTGCTGGATAATTCAAATGCTGCTATAGTCACATCAGGTACCGCAACACTTGAAACGGCTTTATTTAATGTTCCTCAGACAGTCATATATAAAGTCGGAACCTTAACCTATCATCTGGGCAGATTATTCGTAAAAATAAAATTCTTTTCCCTTGTAAATATTATCGCTGGCAGGGAAATAGTAAAGGAAATACTGCAAAAGGATCTTGCCATGCGAATAAGGGAAGAGTTAAGCATTATACTGAGTGATTCAGGATATAGGGACAGAATGTTGACAGATTACCGGGAAATATCTGAAAAGCTCGGAGAGCATGGGGTTTCTGAACGGATAGCTGTCAGAATGGTTGAACTTCTAAGTGCAGAAAAATGAAGATATTTATTGCATGTATATCATTTTTCCTTATGGTTGCAGATTCTTATGCCCAGCGAAAGATACGTATCGGGTTATTTCAGGATCTTCTGCCGGAATCCTTTGTGGTACACTGTATTTCAGGAGAGTATCTCATATCAGCAGATGAAGATAAAAGAAAAATGAAGCAGGGAGATCTGTTTTACATAACTCTTTCTGATGAAGCTATCCTGTTAACAGACGGGGATTTGAATTTTGGAATTTATCAAAAGATATATTTTCAGGATGTGGGTGGGCAGGGAATATTCCGGATACGCCCGGTTCACCCGGTGGCGGCGTCGGGGAATTATGAGGGAGAGCTGGAAATAAGCATGAACCACGAAACCCTGAATGCGATAAATATTGTTGATTTTGAAAAATACATTGCAGGAGTGACGGAGACTGAAGGCGGGCCGTCTGCGCCTGATGAATATTATAAGGCACAGGCTGTACTATGCAGAACCTATGCCATAAGAAATTTTAATGCACACCAGGCAGAAGGGTTTAATTTATGTGACCATACACATTGCCAGGCCTATAAAGGCAGATGTGAACAAAATCCCGGAATACTTGAATATGTACTTGCCACACATAATCTTGTCCTCACCGGCAGGTATTTCGTACTGATAAATGCTGTTTATCATTCCAATAGCGGGGGGGAAACACAGCGTGCTTCTGATATCTGGACAAATGATCCTGAGTACCTGCAGGCTATCCTGGATCCATTTTCGAAGGATCAGCCTAATTACAGGTGGATAAAAACCATTTCCTTCGATCTGTGGAAAAATTACCTTATCTCAAAGGACTTTGCTGCTGTTCATAAGGCGGATTCATCGGAATTGCTGATCAGGCAACAACACAGGAGAAAATATTTTATCCTGGAAAATGACACAGTAAGGATTGAAAGAGTGCGCTCTGATTTTAACCTCCGGTCGGGTTTGTTTGATATGGAACTGAGAGGTGACAGTATTGTTATTGATGGCAGGGGTTATGGACATGGAGTGGGGATGAGTCAGGAAGGAGCTATGGAAATGGCTCGTCAGGGTTTTTCTTTTTCCGATATCCTTCGCTTTTATTTTCACCAGGTACAGATAAGGGATGTAGTTAATATACCTGATGAACAACTGCCTGTTGAGTTCAGGGAGGTGAGATGACAACATTAGTTTATTGACATGAAAATGAGTGATTCGCAAAAATACTCCTGCCAGAGGACTTGACGAAGCAAGAAGGGTTCATCATAGCCAACCGATCTCACGAACGATAGGAGTAATTTGGGGGTCAAATTACTTACCGAAGTGAGCTCAAATGATATATTTTCTAAAATGCCCTATTTATTTCTGTTTAGGCAAACGTAATTTTTTTCGGGGTAGTAAATTATGCTGAAATTTAGAAAATTCATTATATTTGGGCAGGCTTTGGCCATAAACTCTCATTACCAAAAAAAATTTTTTTTTGGGTTCTAAACAGGATATTATTACTAAGTTCATATCTGACTGTTAAATATTTCAATTAAATATAGCTCTGACCTGAGAATAACCATTTACATTTCCCGGAATAATACCTCAGAGCATTAATTTTTGCATGACAATTGTTCTTTTATTTGCAAACCGGAATAGTCAGGTTTAACTTTGGATTAATCCCGAAACAGAATCCATCCGAATTTATTTATCAATAATTTATGAGCGCGGCTAATATAGTATTATGAAACCAGAAGACTCTCACAATGGCTTTTCGGATACTGACCTTCTCAATGAATTAAGAAGCGGCAGCGCCAGGGCATTCGACAGAATCTTCTGCAACTATTATGCGAATCTCTGCCGCTATGCCTATACAATGGTTCATGATGAAGACATGTCTCAAAGTTTGGTGCAGGCTGTATTTGTGAAGTTATGGGAAAACCGCGGTTCATTGGAACATGTGGAGAATCTGCCGGCATATCTGACTATCATGGTCAGAAATCATTGTATTAATTTCCTGAACAGGGAGAAAAAGATTGTCAGGTTAGGGCAATTACCTTTCGATACTCAGGCAGATAACGGCACAGAGCAACTTATTCAAAAGAATGATTTCGAGGAAAAATTAATTATTGCTGTGTCATCCATGACCGGGCGCTGCAGGACTGCTTTTGAATACAGTCGTTTCGAGCATTTAACCAACAGGGAAATTGCTGCTAAAATGGGCATTACCGTGAAAGGGGTTGAAGCACTGATAGGGCGGGCATTGAAATTTTTGAGGGAGAGCCTTTCTGAGTATCTGCCGGGTAATACTGAAGCTGAAGAGAAGAAAAAAAAGGACGCAGAGGCGCAAAGGCGCGAAAAAAAAGTTTAAAAAGTCATATAAATAATTAAAATTGCGCCTTTACGCCTCTTCGCACCTTTTTTTATACGCCACTATTTTCCCCGGTCTACCTTAAAGAAATAACATATTGTGGTTTACTTTCACCCGGGAATGACACACTGATACTTTCCTCCGTTAACTTAACCACCCTCCGGTTTTCCGGGTCGCGACCAAAAGCAGGAGTCATAATCTGGGGTAAAATATACCCGTCTGAGATATTATAATAATGAATGACATCATTATGACCATGTCCGGTAAGTATCAGCTTTACAGACGAGTTTTTCCTTAACACCTCAAAAAGATCAGTGAAGACTTTTCCGGATAATTCAGCCTGAAAATTAGCATTAATGGTATCCCCCGATGGTCTTCCTCCTGACAATGGAATATGTGTAAATAGTATCTCAATATCAGTGTCAGATTGGCGTAACTCATTATCAAGCCACAGTAGCTGAAAAGGATCCATTATAAACGGTGAACTTCCGGGAACCCTGTCCGGGTTATAATACCCGTTATCCAAAAAAATCAGCCGGTATGTAGTTTCATTAACCTGAAATGTTCTGCTGTAATAGGTGCCGTTACGAAAGCAGTCCGCATTTCTTATCCATGCAGCACGGGAGCGCCCTGCATTAAACTGATGGGATGCATAGGTGGAGTCTGAATTCACCCAATAGCTTGCTAGATCATGGTTGCCCAATGTGAGATATACAGGGACGTCGCTCACGGATATATGGGATATGTACTGTTCAATCTGAGTGTCAAGCATGTCCCCGTCAGCTGTTTCCGCCTCATAAAAATCTATGTTGTCGCCGGTTATGACGACAAACTCCGAGTTATATTTTTTAGGGATGGTTTTGAAAAAATGCTGCAGGGGTTCCACTACCTCACCGTAATGCTGACGCTTTTCAATAAAAAACGGGTGATAGCCGTTAAGATTGCAGAAATGCGGGTCGGAAATATGAATGAAGGATAAGGTATCCCGACTGTTTCCCGCATTCAGTAGTAAAGGGAAAAGGATCAGGTTCAGAATGAAAAAGGAATTTGTTAATGTTTTCATAATTAATCAGGTATTATTAACAGTACAATGTTTTATTATATTAAAATGCCCGTTATCAGTTGCGATCTCTTTGTGTCCCTTCGAGCATTCCTTCGTGTCCTTTGTGGTTAACAGTAATACGTAATTAACCACGAAGGACACGAAGGTATTCACAAAGGTATACAAAGTATAATATTTACCGCAAAATATTGAGTAGGGTAATCAACAGGTTAATTTGTCTTCTTAAAAAAACAAATAAACCTAAAATCCCTCATTATATGAAAAGATGTAATCTTCTCCTTTCCGTTTTCATTATTATTATGATTTCCGGTTCATGCAACAGATCCGGAATCATTAATGTTCTCAATTTTGGGGCAGATAACAGCGGCGGCAAGGATAACACCAAAGTTTTTCAGGCTGCAATGGACAAGGCAGCAGAGGCAGGAGGCGTTGTAAATGTTCCGGCAGGGACATACAGGTTCGACGGGACACTGATCATTCCACGCGGAGTTACTTTATTAGGAGTAGCCGGTGGGCCTTATTCCGTGTTTAAAGACAGAGGTACGGTGTTAATGCCTTATGCTGGAAGGGATGATGAGAATTCACCTCCTTTTATCACCCTGCAATCAAGCAGTACCCTGAAAGGCCTGGGTATCTGGTATCCGGAACAGGTGCCTCACGATATCAGACCATATCCTTATTGTATCCATACCACCGGAAGAATGAGCAATGTCATTGATGTCTCCATTGCAAATGCCTATAACGGGATTGATTGCGGGTCTGTTTACAATGAGTCGCATAACCTGAGGGATATTAATATGTGTGCGTTGAGAAGGGGCATTTATGTCGACCGCACAACTGATGTGGGACGTATTGAGAATGTGCATATTCATTCGGTTGCATGGTGGGATCTGAATGCTCCGCAGCGAATGACATCTGATACCATTGAAATGATCAATAACTTTACCCTTGAAAACCTGGAAGGATTTATTATCGGACGGTGCGACTGGGAATATATGGTTAACTGTTTTGTGATCTGGGCTAAGGTCGGGTTCAGGTTTATAGAAACACAAGGCGACCCGGTTGGAAATGATCCCCAGGCAAACATTATGATCACACAGAGCGGCTCCGATGTTGGCCCTCTTGCTGTAGTTGTGGAGAAAACCCAGTACCATGCTGGGATTGCCTTTGTGAACTGCCAGTTTATGGATGGATTTCTTATCGAAGAGGAAAACAGAGGGCCTGTAAAACTTACCAATTGCGGATTCTGGGGCTGGGCGGAAACACTTGGGGGAACTCATATTGTCAATAAGGGAAGAGGAACAGTATATCTTACAGCCTGTAACTTCAATGCAAAAAACTGGATTGAATGTCACTGGTCTCCCGAAATACCCTTTGTTAAAATGCTTGACGGTACGTTGCATATTATGAACAGCCGTTTCCAGGATAACGGGAACACCCCGGATGCACACATTTACCTTGGGGAGAAAGTCAGATCTGCAGTGATCATTGGTAACAGTGTGGATGGCGGGGGACTTAAGGTGGTGAATAAATCGAAGGGGGATGTACAGATCATGGGGAATGTGAGGGAGCCGGAGTATTATTAAAAGGTTCAAGGTTTTACCCTTGCTAAGTTATAGACTGCCGGCTGAGCTTGCCGAAGCCAGATTACAGATTCCAAATTCATAATATAGTATAGGGTTAGCAGGGGTGCTTTTTGTCTATACATAATAGTACACAACATTTTTTTATGCATAAATACGCAAAGTGTTAATTGTTAATAACATGGATATTAGAGGAATTAATTGTTAAATCGTTAAGTGTAAGTGCAATAATTAAATGTAACGAACTGTTTTCAATAAGAATAACGATAATATTTAAGTGCAGATGAAACCGAAGTTTACGGATATTTACGAACTGATCGCCAAATCATTCGATGGAAATATCACAGAAGAGGAAAAATTGATCCTTGAAGAATGGAAAGCTGAAAGTGAAGCTAATCATAAGGAGTATACCGATTATCGGTATTTATGGGAAAATTCTAAAATGCTCCCGTTTCCCTCTTCAATTCACTTGTCTCATGCATTGGCTGTTACCCGCTTAAAAGCCAATATAAACAATAACAGGATCAGATGGATAAAATTTGCAGCCCAGGCTGCAGCTGTCCTGTTACTGGCAGTAATTTTATCAGGAATCTATACTGTTTTCCATACACCTGAGATACCTGAAATTGCAGATGTTCCGGTAGTTTATCAGGAGATGAAAGCGGCATTTGGAACTCAAACCAGTGTTAATCTGCCTGATGGAAGTGCTGTATATCTTAACTCAGGAAGTGCTATCCGTTTTCCTGTTTCTTTCAGCGGATTAAAAGAAAGAAAGGTTTATCTGTCAGGAGAAGGCTATTTTATTGTGAATTCCAATCCGGATAATCCTTTTCTGGTGGAAACGGATGACCTGCAAATTATGGCTACAGGCACCTCATTTAACGTGGATGCCTATGATAATAATGATGCTGTTACAGTTGCACTGGCGGAGGGAGAGCTTATGCTTAATAGAAAAACAGTTCAGGGAAAGATTGATGATCTTGTTATTAAACCAAACCATGTGGCCAGATATAATAGAATTGACAATACCTTATCATGGAAACAGGATGAAGACTTGTTTAAATATACCGCCTGGACAGAAGGTAAAATTGTGTTTGTAAACGATCCTATTGACCTGGTTATGAATAAGCTTTCCAACTGGTATAATGTGGAAATTATACTGGCCGACAGAAAACTCTACTCATACCGTTTTACCGGAACCTTCATCAACGAGCCTGTGGAGCAGGTGCTGAGCATCCTGAATCTCACATCATCCATGCGTTACACCATTCAACCCGCGGAAAAAAACGGAGACAACTCTTATACCAAACGTAAAATTATTCTCAGATCAAAATAGATTGTTCATAAATACTCATTAAAAAACTATCTGCCTATGAAAAAAAGAAAAGCGAATTACTAACCAAAAAAGTTTGCCTATGGAAATATCACAAAACAAAAATGATCCTTCAAAAAAAACAGGAAAGTGTTGGCGCACTTCCCTGTTCAAATACCAACCGGTAAAGGTTGGCTAATCAAAACAATTAGTAATAATAAAACTTTCAAATATATGGAAAAAACTATCAAAAACCGGAAAATTCCATTAGAAATTCTTTCTACTAAAGCTATTCTAATTATGAAACTATCCGCAATAATCTTATGTATTTCTACATTCAGCCTCCTGGCGTCAACATCGTATTCCCAGAATACAAAGATTTCCCTTGACAGGGAAAATGTTACTATCCAGGAGATACTCAGGGATATTGAAAATTCCAGTGAGTTTTTCTTTATCTATAACAATGAACTGATAAATGTAGAGGACAAAGTTAACCTGCACGTTAAAGATCAGAAGATCAGTACCGTGTTGGATCAGCTATTTGCCAACCAGGATGTGGAGGTCCTTGTCGTTGACCGGAAGATCGTGTTGTTTCCGAAGTCCATGTCTTCACAACCCGATCGCCGGACTGTTACAGGAACAGTAACTGATGAATCAGGCAATCCGATAATCGGCGTTTCTGTGGTGATTAAGGGAACCACAACCGGTACGATCACAGACCTGAGTGGAAATTTTTCACTGGTCATACCTCCTACAGCCAATACTCTGATTTTCTCCTTTGTGGGCATGAAAACACAGGAAGTGGAGATCAGTGACAGAAATGTGTATAATGTTACCCTGGAACAGGATGTTATTGGATTTGAGGAAGTGGTTGCCATCGGGTATGGCTCCGCAAGAAGAAAAGACCTGACAAGTTCCATCACTACAATTACAGCTGAGGAAATGAACAAGGGTGTTATCCGCGATCCCGTTCTGGCATTGCAGGGTAAGGTTCCCGGATTGAATATTACCAAAGATGGCAGTCCGTATGGTGGTGCATCCATTATTCTAAGAGGGGTATCCTCACTTACACTGTCAGGATCACCATTTTTTATTGTTGATGGTATGCCAAATGCGCTTATGCCGGCCATAGATGATATCGTTTCTATAGATGTACTGAAGGATGCTTCAGCAACTGCAATCTACGGATCGCGTGCTGCAAACGGAGTTATCATTATTACAACGAAAAGAGGTGAGTCAGGAAAGCAAATGATCTCCTATAATTCCTATGTTGCAGTGGAAACGGTTTCCAACAGCATTGATATGATGTCAGGACAGGAATATCGTAAGTATTTGTCAGATAACGGATTAGCATTAAATCCCGAGGATGATAAAGGAGTTAATACCAATTGGCAGGACGAAGTAACCAGGGTAGGAATATCCCATAAAAACAATTTGTCAATCAGCGGTGGTACCGACAAAACTACCTATATCTCCAGTCTCGAATACTATAAAAATGAGGGTATTATTATGGGTACAAGCTATGACCGTATTAATATGAGAGGTAGTATTGAGCAGTACGGGTTTAATGATAAACTGAAACTGCAGTTCCAGGTAGGAACAACAGTTGATAATTCTGACAGGCTTATTGACCTGGAATCTGTTCTAAGGAACATGCTGATGTTTCAACCTACATTTTCCGTTTATAATGAAGATGGAACTTTTGCCGAAAGAGCAACCACAGCTCCTTATAATCCTGTAGCTATGATTGAGCAGCATGAGTATCAGACAAAAGGAAGATCCGTTTTTGGAAATATACGTGCAGACTTAAATATCATGGAAGGGTTGGATTATACCCTAAATGTATCTGCAAATAATGGACAAAGTATAAGTTCAGTTTATTATTCAAAATTATCCAGACTGGATCAGGGTAGTAACGGCCGTGCCCGGCGTTCTACAGGTGATAGCCAGAGCAAAATGCTGGAAACTTATCTGAATTACAAGAAAAATCTTGGCGTTCAAAATATTAATCTTCTGGCAGGGTATTCATGGCAGGAAGACGTATCAGGCGATGGATTCCAGGTCTCTAATTTTAATTTTGTAACTGATGATGTTCTCTATTATAATATGAGCCTTGGAAGTGGGAATATACCGGATTATGGTTCATTCGGTATTGCTACAATCCGTATGATCTCGGGATATGCACGTCTTAACTATGACCTGATGGATAAATACCTGTTACAGGCTACTATCAGACGCGACGGTTCCTCTGCATTTGGTAAAAATGTGCGTTGGGGAACATTCCCATCCGCATCAATAGCCTGGAGGTTAATGGAAGAATCATTCATTAAAAACCTGAATGTTTTTGATAACCTTAAACTTCGTGTTGGTTATGGATCAAGTGGTAACTCTGCAGGATTCGGCCCGTTATCTACTCTCCTCAGATGGGGCTCTGGCGGTAATTTCTACAGAGCGGGTGAGTGGATCACAGGGATCACTCCGGTGCAAAATGCAAACCCTGACCTGGCATGGGAACGTACAGATATGCTGAACGTTGGACTTGATTTTGCGGTACTTAAAGGAAGGGTAAGAGGTACAGTAGAATATTATGATAAGAGTACTGAAGGAATGATATGGACTTATACCGTTCCGGCTGAACAGTATTATGTGAACTCTATTCTCGCAAATGTGGGTGAGATGAGTAATAAAGGATGGGAATTTTCACTTAATCTTGTTCCTGTACAAACAAGTGATTTCTATTGGAACTCCTCACTGGTGATGGCTTTCAATAAGAATGAGGTCACATCCTTATCCAATGATATTTACACCAGGGAATATATAGACTTACATGGTGTCGGTCAGCATGGCCAGTCAGGCAATTATTCTCACAGGATCCAGGCCGGTTATCCTATCGGGCAATTCTGCCTCTGGGAATATGCCGGGGAAAATGAAGGAGGAATATCCCAGTTTGTTCTGGCTGACGAATCATTATCTATTAACCCTTCAAGCCTTGACCGTAAAATGACTGCTGAAAATGCTCAGCCGAAAGTAACCGGAGGGTGGAGTAATATTATCACTTATAAAAATTTTGCTCTCGACTTTCTATTGCGAGGTGTGGCAGGAAATTATATCCTGAACACAACAAGAGCGGATTTGAATTATCCTGCTGAAGTTGTAAGATATAATCTTTCCAGGGAAGCTTTAAATGAACCGATAAACAACATCAGGGCTAATTACACTTCCACCAGATATCTTGAAAAGGGTGATTATCTGCGTTTGGATAATATCACTTTGTCATATTCTCCGAAAATTTCATCACCCTTCCTGCAGAAATTAACGGTCTATACAACTGTAAACAATGCATTTGTTCTTACAAACTATACGGGAATAGATCCGGAAATACATATGGGAGGCCTTAACCCGGGGATTGATGACAGGAATTTCTATCCGAAAACCCGCTCATTTATTTTCGGAATAAATGTGGACTTTTAATTTAATTAACAAAAAATTATTAAGTATGAAAAAATATAAAATCAAAAGCTTTGTTTATTCCATTGCTTTGTCATTAATAATGTTAATTGGATGTACGGATCTGGATGTTCCGGTTATATCTGAGCTTACTCCTGACACCTTTCCAAAAACTGAGGAAGATTTTATCTCTGTTACAGGTGCTGTGTACTATTTTTTACATTTCAAATTTTTTACAATAAACCAGATAATTATCCAGGAGTTATCCGGTGATTGTGCTGTTCTTACAGCCAATGGCGGGAACTGGTATGATGACGGAAGATACCAGAGATGGCATCTTCACCGGCCAAATGCTGACCAGCGGTTTCTCCGGGAATCTTGGACTGCCTGGTTTAATGGAATAAGTAAAATTAATAGTGTCCTTTCTTTATTATATGAAGCAGAAGATTCAGATGCAAAAAAAATGTTTATTGCTGAGATGAGAGTGATGAGGGCATATTTTTACTTCATCATACAGGATATGTGGGGCGGGGTACCGATCTATACTGATTTTGGATCAGCTGCCGATGTCAAAGCACGTGATTCACGTACAGATGTTTGTCAGTTTATTGAAGATGAGGTTGTTGCCTCATTACCTGACCTGACAGAAGAAACCGGTATTAATACGTATACCAGGCCCACCAAATGGATGGCTAATGCATTGTTGGCCAAATTGTATATGAATTGGGCTGTTTATACAGGCCAGGCACCCAGATGGAATGATGCTGTTGCTGCTTGCGATGTAATTATCGCAAAAGCTCAGGCTGATCCCGGTGCTATTGCACTTGATGCCGATTACTGGAAAATGTTTTTTCCTGACAATGGTCCGCATATAAAGGATTTTCTTTTTGCTATTCCCTGTGACGGAGAATATATGAAAGAACATATTCCCGCCCGCTACTGGTTGCCGGGCCGTATGAGATACAAATGGGATCTTCCCTTTGGCCCCAGTGGGTGTATTAAAGTCTGGCCGGAATACTACGACAAGTTTACCGCATGGGGTGATGATGATGAGAGAAAAGATATCTGGGTAGTAGGCAAGCAATATAATCTGGACGGGTCACCAATTGAATTTGTTACTACACGGGTAGGGTTTGATAACAGGTATGACGGTCCGGACCCGGATAAACAGGATACTTTTCATTTGGAGTTAACCCGTGAAATTGAATTCCGCAACCTTGAAACTTTTGATACAGGTAATGATGATGCCGGTAAACTTGTAGGATATCGCCTTAATAAATTCTATCCTGACCAGACTTCCATTACCCGTAACCAGAATAATGATCTGCCTATCTTCAGATACGCTGATATCCTTCTGATGAAAGCGGAAGCCTTGCTAAGGGGAGCTAATGCCACTATGGGACACACTGCTGTGGAACTGGCAAACAGGGTGAGATCACGTTCCGGTGCAACACTTTATACTGCGGGTAATCTTACTCTTGATGAATTACTGGATGAACGTGCAAGAGAACTGGTATATGAAGGATGGAGAAGAAATGACCTGATAAGATTCGGAAAGTATGAAGAACCCTGGGGCGTTAAAACGGAAACCGATATCAATAAGAGGATAATGCCCATTCCTACTCAGGCATTACAGTTGAACACTCTTCTGGTTCAGAATCCAAGTTACTAGCATGCATAGTTAACAGGAGAGGAATACTGAACTGATCCGGAAAGCCGGTTGAATATGATGAGCATTCTCTTGGGTTGCATTATGTTCAGCCGGCTTTTTTGTATTTTAACGTGAGTTCGAAATAACAAGAATTTCTTGTTATTTCTATGTAATTCAAATATAACAACTTATATGAAAAGGCATGTTGTTTTTGCCCTGAAAGGGCTATTTAATTCAGCCCAACGGCAACGCCTTGGGATTAGAATCGAGCAATCATCATTTCCCGTCGCAGGTCTGCCGTCAGCAGACCTGCGACGGGAAAATGGGAATAGTAATCATGGTTAACCCAAGGCGTTGCCGTTGGGCTGAATTAATCCGGGCTTTCAGCCCGGGCGATGAGATGCATAATTAATCATAGTTAAAATAATTAGCACTGTGCTATCCATTAAACTATTGAACAGGCTAATTTAACATTATATATTGATAATATAAAAAGTGCCTTTTACCTGGATTAAATGTAATATTGTGGCTAAAATAATATGATCCGTATGAGAATTAAGTATGCGAAATTTTTAATGCCAGTTTTACTGGTAATGTTCTCCTGTACGAAGGAAAGCAAGGTCCCTGCCGATTATGTAGACCCGTTTATCTGTTCACAGGGTGATCACGGGCAATGGATACCTTCTGCACTGGTACCTTTCGGGATAATTCAGCTCTGTCCCGACACCTACCCCGGAAGTCTCACAGCCAGCGGTGATTTTGCCCATGGCGGTTACGACTATTCCGACAGCGCCCTCCGTGGTTTCAGTCATTTCCATAAACCAAGTTCTGGCGGGACAGCTATTTACGATCGCTCAGGTACCCTTTCTGTTTTTCCATATACAGGCAATCCTGATAGTGAATTTTTCATCAGCCCGATTGCCGGATTTGATAAGGAAACCGAAACTGCCCGTGCAGGATACTATTCTGCACATCTTGTGAAAGACGATATACTGGCGGAGCTTACCGCTGCTCCTCATGTGGGAATACACCGCTATATATTCCCTAAAGGACAGGATGCCAAAATTTTCCTTTTTGAAGGAAACAGGGGAAGATCCAGGCATTTCTCTTTCACACTGGTTGATGAATACACTGTTGAAGGAGAACTCGGAACATGGGGAGGGGTCTATTTCACCATGAAATTATATTCCCCTGTGAAATCCACACAGGTATGGAATGGAAAAGCCCTGACGGAAGGAAACAATATTGAGAAAGTCAATGGCGCCGGCCTGATCATGAATTTCGGCGACCTGCAGGGCAAACCTCTTGAAATGAAAGTGGGAGTATCCCTGACAAGCCTTGAAGCTGCACGCAAAAACCTGGCAACACAATGCCCTTCCGGAGATTTTGATTTCTACCGGCAAAAAGCATTTAACGAATGGAATGATAAACTCAGCCGCATTAAGGTAGAGGGTGATAATGACGAATATAAAACAATATTCTATACCGCACTGTACCGTACCTGTCACCTTCCTGTTGTGATCTCTGATGTTGATGGCACATACCCGGGCTATGACGGGAATACGCATGTTGCTGAAGGTTACAGGCATTTTCATGATTATGCCTTCTGGGATGATTTCCGCACTAAATATCCGTTATATAGCCTATACCTGCCCGACATTTACATGGAAATTGTTAAATCCCTCCGAAATATCTATGAACAGGCAGATAATGCATACCCGTTTCCCGATAGTAAGCATAATGTTCATGGTCCCGGAAATGGATTCTCCTACCAGGGAAAAAACGGATTTCAGCCATACAGCAACTGCCGTAATGAACATCAGCTGATGTCTATGATCGATGCTTATGTTAAGGGACTTTTTGATATTGATATTAAAGATGTTTATCCTTACCTGAAAAGAGAAACACTGTGGCAGATGCCTGAAAAATATGATGCTATAGGATATATACCGGCACGCCCCGACAGATCAGGGGAATATAGCTGGGATAGCTGGTGTGTGGCGCAAGTGGCAAAAGATATCGGAAAGGCGGATGATTACGAGTATTTCATGAAGCGCGCACAGTACTGGAAAAATTCATGGGATCCTGAAATTATGTATTTCCGTGCCAGAGCTGAAGACGGAACCTGGCTGGACTTCCCGGACGACCCGCGCGAAAACAGGGAAAAATATAATTACGAGGGAAGTAAATGGCACTGGCGGTGGAATGTTAAACACGACGTGCCCGGATTGATTGAGAAGTTCGGGGGTGAGGAGAATTTTGTGGAACTGCTCACCTATTACTTTGAGAATGACCTGCATTCCCAGGGTAATCAGCCTGCCATACATGCTCCCTTCCTGTTTAATTACGGAGGCGCTCCATGGCTGACACAGAAATGGACACGGATGATCCTTACTGAACCCATGGTTCAGCTGTATGGCACTCATGGTTTCTTCCCTGAGCCCATTTATGACCGTATTTATAAAGCTACACCCGACGGATATTTGCTGGAAATGGATTGCGACTACGGATGTATGGCTGCATGGTATAATATGAGCGCTATGGGACTCTACCAGGTATGCCCCGGCGAACCGGTTTACCAGATATCCAGCCCTATTTTCGATAAAGTGACCATTAGTCTGGATAACTCTGTTTATCAGGAAAAAGAATTTGTTATAATAGCAAGTAACCTGAGTAAAGAGAATATCTATATTCAGTCGGCAAAGTTAAATGGCCGCGAGTTTAACCGCTCCTGGATTAACCATGATGAAATAGTTAAAGGCGGAACGCTGATTTTTGAAATGGGCAGCGAACCTGAAACTAACTGGGGAACAGATGATAAATGATAAGGTTTAAATAAGTAGTTGATAGATGATAGATTGTAGTTTGGTAGTTAGTAGTTAGTAGGTAGTAGTTGGCGGGTTTATCCTGCTCTGAAAAGACGCAGTGATAAACCTGCCGATTGCTTTTTACCAATGCGATTGAAGTATTTTAAATTTAAACTATATCACAATAGTTCGTTAAATAAAAATAAATCGCGAAGGCGCAAAGGCGCAATATATTATATATCAACATAAACATAGGTAATTCATGTTCTGACTGTTAAAATGTTCATTATCAACGAAATAAACCTTTTAACTTTGCGTTTTTTTGCGCCTTTGCGCCTTCGCGTTTATCTTAATTTAAAGAACTGTTAATATCAAACTTTTGTTTAATAACCAAATATTAAAAAAAATGAAAATATTAATTAAAGCTTCACTTTTCCTCCTTTCTCTCCTGTTCATAATACCTTCAGGTTGTGATCAGACGCAGGGAACAAAATCTGCCAAGGTTAAGAATATTCAAATCGTATCTCATCGCGGCGCTAATCGTGAAGCTCCCGAGAATACATTCGCTGCTGCTCAGAAAGCGATTGAAGCAGGAGCAGCCTATGTTGAAGTGGATGCAAAAGCCAGTAAAGACGGAGTTATCTACAATTTCCACGACAGAACACTCGACCGTACCACTGACGGAACAGGTTTGTTCTCCGAAGCCACTTCTGATTATATTGACGGACTTGATGCTGGCAGCTGGTTCGGACATGAATTTGCAGGTGAAAAAGTTCCCCGTATGTATGAATTTCTTACATGGATAAAAGGGAAGGCAAAAGTCTATTTCGATTGGAAGGGCGCTGATGTTAAGCAACTTATTGATATGGTGTATGAAACCGGAATGGAAAATGATTGTTTCTTCTGGTTCTCGGATTATGAAGTGGCGAAGGAATTCAGGGCTCTTGACCAGAAACTTGCGCTGAAAATGAATGCTTCCGACGTAACCCAACTCGACACAATAGTGTCAGTTTATAATCCGCAAATAATTGAATGCGTACTCCAAAATCTTAACAATGATTTTATTAAAGCCTGCAGAGAAAGAGGACAAAAAGTAATGCCCTACATTCCCGGAAACGATATTGACGGTTACCGTCAGGCAATTGAAAAAGGTGTGGATATGGTCAATATTGATGAACCCTGTATCTTTTCAAATATGTTAAGAAATAACGGGGTATTTAAAGGCTACAAGCTAATCGCACACAGGGGAGGAATTACCAGTGACATATATCATGAATTTGATCCCGCATCCATTCAGGAAGCTATCGACCTTGGGTATTATATGCTGGAAATTGATGTCAGAATGACAAAGGACAGTGTTCTCATCGTTAACCACGACAGTAACTTCCTGAGATTTTTCAACGATCCGCGAAGGGCTGATGAAATGACGTGGGAGGAAGTGCAGCAGCTTCGGTCTGATGAGGGTGACTATCATCCTTTGTCATTTGAGGAAGTAGCTAGAATGTGTTCGGGTAAGGTGAAAATGATGATTGATGTTAAAATATCCAGACCCTGTGAGTACTATTTCAGAAAAATGGGTGAAATAATGGAAAAATATGATCTTCTTGATGGAGCTTATTTTATTAATTACGAACCCCGGGAATATTTCTGGGACAGGGGGAAGTTCCATTTCAGAATGACAGATATTCCTCTTATGCAAGAGAAACTTTCAAAGGGAGAGGATGTTGCACGTCACTATTTTCTTTTTGACAATGGTAACCGTCTGACGTCATCCGCCATAAAATGGTGCCAGAATAATTATATAACTGTAGTTCCTTCCGTGAATTACACCCATTACAGGAATATTGAAAATCACTGGCAGGGAGCTAAAAGGGATATTGAATTTTTAAAGGAATGCGGGGTGGTGGAATATCAGATCGATTCGCATTATGACCAATGGTTGCCGTGGGGGTTGTAATAAAACGCTTCGTGTCCCTTTGTGCCACCCTTCGTGTCCTTTGTGGTTAAAAACGTATTAAGATTAACCACGAAGGACACGAAGGGTGGCACAAAGGAACACGAAGGTAAACCATAATAGCATGAAAAATATTTTTAGTTTAATTCTAACCGCAGGTATCTTATTCTCTGCCTGCAAAACCGAGAAGTCATCATCCTATGAACTCAGATTTAACGATGATGGCAAGTTTAAAATTGTACAGATCACTGATGTGCATTTTCAGTATAACTCCCCGGGGTCCGACAGCGCATTGAGGATCATGGAAGCTGTTATTGAAAGTGAAAAACCGGATCTTATTGTTCTGACAGGAGATATAGTATGTTCCAAAGAAACGCAAAAAGCATGGGACTCCTTGTCTGAGGTGCTGATAAAGGCAAAAATCCCCTGGGCGGTAACGCTGGGTAATCATGACGATGAATATGAAATGACAAGGGAACAGATCATGGAACATATTACCGGGATGCCTTATAACCTTACAATTAACGGACCGGCAGAGCTTTCAGGTAATGGAAACTATACGCTGGAAATCAAGTCTTCAGCTTCTGATAAGATTAAAGCCGTTTTATATTGTCTCGATTCCCATGGCTATCCTTCCGACAGAGCATTATTGGGGTCTTATGACTGGATTAAATTTGATCAGATACAATGGTATATGGAAAAAAGCAGTGAATATACTAAGGCAAATAATGACCAGCCTTTGCCTTCACTTGCATTCTTTCATATTCCTCTTCCCGAATACAGAGACATCATTTATAATAAAAACACATTCGGTGTCCAGGAGGAATTAATATGTGCACCGAATATTAATACCGGCATGTACGCAGCAATTCTTGTATCAGGTGATGTTATGGGAACTTTTGTCGGGCATGATCATAACAACAACTATATCGGTATCCTTCGGGGTGTTTGTCTGGCTTACGGGGCAGTAACAGGTATTGAGTGTTACGGAAAAATTGGCCGCGGAGCACGGGTCATTGAATTAATTGAGGGCGAACGTAAGTTCAATACATGGCTGCATTACCATGATAATCCGGAGAAATATTTTGTTACTTATCCTGATTCATTTCTTGATAATTAATATCATTCTATACTTCATCGCATGCAACGAAGAAATATGATTGGATTAATGGCAGGCGCTGCAGGCATCACAGCAGGGAACATTCTGCTGAATCCTTCTGTTTCTTCCGCAAATACGGATGATCTTCACAATATGCAGTATGAAGAAAACGGATCCTCATCTCCTTATCCTCCTGCATTGGTGTTTGCAAGCAGAGCAGGCGCAAAACTCGACAGTAATGTGATAACCGGGGGTGGATCGGATGACACAGACGTGATCCAGGCTATCCTGAACAAAGCTCCTGAACTTGGAAGTTTACACCTGGTGATGGATGGGGCTGCACTGGTAAGGGGACTGAAGATACATTCAAACACAACCATTGAATGCTTAAACTCTTTCTGTGGTTTCTTTATGGCGCCTCAGTCAAACAGCACCATTATTGAAAATGCAAATCCGAATAAGTCGGGTGAACGGAAAGATAAAAACATTTCACTTCTGGGGGGAACCTATAATCATAACTGTAAACAACAGGAACACCATATTATGGTTCCCGGACTTGGTGAGAAGTGGATTCTTACAATGGAATTTTATGGGGTGGAGAATTTTACCATGAAGGATGTCACTATCCGTAACCAGAGAACCTTTGCACTTCTTATGGGGAACTGGTTCCGGGTAAATATGGAAAACATCTCCATCGATCTTCCGGATCATATACCCCACTCAAACCAGGATGGGATACATTTCTGGGGTCCCGGACAGTTTCTGACCATGAGAAATATACAGGGTTCTTCAGGTGATGATTTCCTTGCCCTGGCGCCCGATGAGTCTGACTTCGTGTCAGATATTACAGATGTAATCATCGACGGGGTATTCCTTAATAATGCAGATCAGGGAATACGGCTGTTGTCAAGGGCAAAAGGGAAACTCGACCGGGTTATCATTAAGAATGTTACCGGCACATACCGTAGTTTCGGGTTTTATATTGATCCGTGGTTCAGAAATTCCTCGGGTAATTTCGGGAATATTATTATTGATACGGTCGATTTAAGGCAGACGGAACCGAACTACCATTATACTCCCCCGTTCCTCTTCCGTATAACCGGACAAATAGAAAATCTGACACTGCGTAATATATATCATCACAGTCCATCCGATAACCGCTCGATCATAGATGTGGGATGGCCTACGGAAGACAAGGGGCATGATTCATATGAATCAAATGTAGACACCCTGCTGATAGATGGGTTGCATGTCTTTCATCCGCATGATGATACTCCTGATTCAAGCCTGATTAAAGTTTCTATACCGGTAAATAACCTGAATATAAGAAATGTACAGGTTATCAAACCGGACAAATCCCCACAACATGTTTGCCTTGTTGAAACAAGAAGGGAAGGAAAGATAAATACACTTCACCTGAATAATATCCAGTCAAACGCAATGCAGCATCTTCTCCTGCATAAAGCTGGTGATATTAAAAGAGTTCAGCTGGATAATGTCTTTTTTGCAGATTCTGAGAATGCAATAATTAAAATGGTTGATGGCAATATTAAGGAGGTTTATAAGGGAGAAATTTACGATGCTGAGTTGTTATCTGTTGAAGGAAAGGGGAAGGTGGGAAAGGTAAAGGGATCACGGGATTAAGGGATCACGGGATCACGGGATCACTTGGATAAGTGGGTGCGTAGGGGCAAAGCTGTGTCTTTGCCCTCAGAGGATAATGTGGATGAATTTGGACAAAGCTATGTCTTTGCCCTCAAGGGATCACGTAGGGACGAACGGCTGTGCGTCTGACAAAAGGGACAACACTATCAAGTACTAATTATAATAAATTACAGGTAATGTGGACTTTTATAACTTTTTTAGCATTTACAGGATTTGTGGCCTTCTACTCATGGTGGAAATTGAGAACACAAAATTTACATTCATCCGATGGTTATTTCCTGGGTGGAAGGAGTCTTAGTGCATTCGTAATAGCTGGTTCCATGATGTTGACCAACATATCTACGGAACACCTTATTGGCATGAACGGAAATGCGTATAAAAACGGACTTATTATTATCAGTTGGGAAGTGACTGCCACCATGGGATTAATATTAGGAGCCCTGTATCTGGTGCCCCGGTACTTAAAAATGGGTTTAACTACTATACCTAAATATCTGGAACTGAGATTTGACCAGGGAACAAGATCTATTGTTGCAGTCTTGCTTATACTTTCATTCGTATTGACTCTGCTTCCTATCGTGCTCTATACCGGTGCCATAAATTTTGAAAATATTTTCGACGTTTCCGAAGTTCTCGGTGTAACAAGACAACAGGGTATCTGGATTGTGGTAATGGTCACCGGTATAATAGGTTCTCTTTACAGTATTTTGGGGGGATTAAAAGCTGTGGCTATATCCGATTCTATAAATGGGATTGGATTGATAATAGGTGGTTTGCTGATTCCCACGCTCGCATTGCTTAACATTGGCGATGGTAATATCCTTGCTGGTGTAGATAAGGTTTATGAATTAGCACCTCAGAAATTCAGTGTAATTGGGGCCAAAGATTCTGTTTTACCATTTGGAACGCTCTTTACAGGGCTTGCAATCTGCCAGATTTATTTCTGGAGTATGCACCAGACCATTCTTCAGCGTGCCCTCGGGGCAAAAAACCTGGCAACTGCACAGAAAGGTATGTTACTCACAGGTATTTTTAAAATCCTTGTTCCAATTATCATTGCATTACCCGGTGTAATCGGTTTCTATTATTTCGGGGATACGCTCTATGATAATCAGGATGTGATTTATCCTATGATGGTAAAACGAGTGCTTCCGGTATATCTTATCGGGTTCTTTGCCGCTGTAATGATGGGGGCTGTCCTGAGTACTTTTAATAGTGTTATCAACAGCGCTGCCACAATATTCACAGTTGACATATATAAGGTGCATTTCAATAAGAATGCTGATGAGCAAAAAACAGTGCGTGTGGGGAAGCTAACATCTACTATTTTGTCGGTGTTTGCCATAATGGTGGCTCCCTTTATGTCAAACGCTCCTGAAGGAATGTACCAGTTAATGCAAACATTGAACGGGTTTTTCTATATACCCCTGGGAACGATTTTCATTGCCGGATTTTTTCTGAAATATATCTCAGCTGCCAGTGTTAAGGTGTCATTGGTAGTAGGACTTATATTTTATTTCTTAACCACGTTTGTTGTAGATATCGGCATTCATTTTGTCCATGTCTGGGGTATCATGTTCCTGGGAATGATGGTGATCATGCATGTAGTATCCTACTTTTATCCGGTTAAGGAATATTTTCAGATGTCTGATGCTAAGGTCGTTGACCTTAAAGAATGGAAGTATGCAAAAATAGTGGCTATATTTATCGGGATAGTAACTGTAAGTGTATATATTTTCCTGTGGGGACAATCGTAGGTATTGAAAGTATAATTGTAACAGATTGATCTAAAATAACTTTCCTGAATTAACATGGAATATTTTCTGAATTAACATGGAATAATTGTAACAATTATATCGCACTCATATTAAAATAAATATTTTTAACCAATGTTTTAAACAATTAATAATTAAATGTATGTTGTACAAAGACAAAGTTGCCTTAATCACTGGAAGCAGTGTTAAAGGAAGTTTAGGAGCTACTATCGCGCTAAGATGCGCAATGGAAGGAGCAAAGGGTATAGTTCTCACCGGACTGGTAATTAATAAAGATGATCCGGATGCTATCATTAAGGAGTTGAAAGGGTATGGAACAGAGGCTGTTTTTATTCCTGCTGACCTTAAAAAGCCTGCTGAAATTACTGCAATTGTTGACAAGGCAGAGAAACATTTCGGTGTTGTGCACGGACTGGTGAATGCTGCCGGGATCACTACCCGGGGAACTATTGAAGACACCTCGGTGGAATTATGGGATGAACATATTGCAATCAACGCAAGAGGCCCCTTCCTTCTGATACAGGCATTTGTGAGAATGTGGCAGAGAAGAAAGATGCCGGGTTCAATAGTCAATATTATCACTCTTAGTGCCCACGGTGGCCAGCCTTTTATTACTGCTTATTGCGCTTCAAAAGGAGCTTTGTTAACCTTAACAAAGAATGTTGCTCATTCACAGCGTTTTAACAAAATCAGGGTTAATGGTATTTGTCCGGGCTGGATGGACACTGCCGGTGAAGCAAATATACAGAAGAAGTTCCATAATGCACCTGACAACTGGCTGGAACTTGCAGAAGCAAAACAGCCAATGGGCAAGCTGATCAAACCGGCCGAACTGGCTATCCTTGCCGTTTATCTGCTTGGTGACAGCAGTGGTGTGATTACCGGTTCTGTTATCGATTACGATCAGAGTGTAATGGGAGCTTATGATTAATCGGCTGCTGATATGCATCAGGAGTTGAATTGAGGCTGTTAGAAAGATCCTTTGTTATACATCCTTTGTGTTCCTTTGTGGTTCATCCTGTCAGGTTTTATCACAAAGGACACGAAGTATTCACAAAGGAACACAAAAGAAAACATGACAGTTTTAATCTTTTGCGACAAACTCATTTTCAATTCCCATTTTATAATCATTATTGCGATGTATCCCGCTATTTGAATTGCAAATGCAAGGTGACTGAAGTCAATTTTTTATACCAGTATTTATTTCTTCTCCTTGTATAAATTAAAATATTAACCTGGTTTTTTAACATTTTAATGAAACAGTGTGTTATTACCTGGCTCTTTACAGTTCTCTGTGTGTTTAATAGTATTAATGCACAAATGATCCTTGATCATGAGGTTGTTTTGAAGAATGGGAAATTAATGCCTTGGACAGAATACCAGAATGTTATGTTCTGGAGCATGAATTTTTTGAAATATTGTCCTACCCAAAAAACCAGCTTTGGGAACGATCCGCTTTATCTTGTTACATCAAAACTGGATGTTGACGGCACCTTTATGTACAAGCAGAATAACCAGGGAAGCAACGTGTATTTCGGGATGAAGACCTTTAACATGTACTATGCCTATACTGGTGATAAAGAGGCTCTGCGACCGGTTGCCAACCTGATCAGGCGTGTGGTGCAGTATCATACACCTCAGGGCTGGGCATGGCCTGATGTTCCCAGGACACAGGACGACACTCCCGATGGTGAGTACACGGATGAGTGGGGAGAGATTGATAAAATATGCATGGTGGCAATCGGTTATATTAATTATTTTAAACATACCGGTGAGACTGAGTATTTTACAAAAGCTGAACATATTGCCACTACTGTCATGCAACATATTAAACAGGGAACTGAGACTCATTCACCCTTGCCTTTCAGAGTGAATCTGCGGACAGGTGAAATTCTTGATCCCTATTCAGCTAATATGATACTTGTTGTACAATTGTTTGATGAATTGCTGGTCTCTGATTACACCACCCTGAACAGGGAATTGATTTCAGCCGGTCGTTCCCTCCTGTTGACCTGGATAATGGATTATCCCATGAAAAACAACTTCTGGTCGGGATATTACGAGGATGTTATATCAAACTACTCTAACCTGAACCAGCAGATACCCATGGAGACAGCCCGCTACATTTTAAACCATCCTGAGATCGATCCGGAGTATAAAACTCATGTACCTGCATTGATACGGTGGGTGGAAAACAGGTTCGGACAGGTAAAAAGATATGGGGCTACCAGTATTAAGGAACAGGATGGCTGTTTCCAGGAAATGAGCAGTCATACTGCCCGGTATGCTTCTGTTGTTGCCAAATGGTTTGGTGTATGCAACGATGAAGAGGTCAGGGAGGAAGCAAGAGCGTCTTTTGCCCTGGCAACTTATTCGGCATATAATAAATACTCCAGAAACCAGATGGGGATCAATTATACAGGTATTGAATATATCGAACCCTGGTTTTCAGACTCATACTGGGATTATATGCCTCATTATTTCGAGGGATTTGCTGAATTACCGGAGATGCTCCCTGAAAATGAAGATCATGTATTCTGTACTTCATCCGTGATCACAGATATTACATATTGTCCCGGAAGTATATACTATACGGCTTATGATGATAACGGAACAGAAAGAATAAAGCTGACATTCAAACCAAAAGTTTATGCAAACGGTAAACCTTTATCAAAAAAACACTGGCAGTTCAGCAATTTCAGGGGAGTTGACAACGTTCTGATTATAAACAGGAAAGGATTGAAGAATGTTGAAATAAGGGGGAAATGAGGGGATATGTGGATAAGTGGTTACGTGGATGAGTGGTTACGTTGAGTAATTGAGTAGGGGCAAACCTATGTGTTTGCCCTGGACAAGTGGATGAGTAGATAAGTAAATGTAAATGAGCAAATTACCCCGGAGCGGTATCAATATAATAGCCATGGGTTTTGTTGTAGAGACAGGGCATGTCCTGTCTCTACAACAAAACCCATGGGGAAAAATGACGAAATGAAAATCCGCCGAACAGCACTCTGCTCTTAATATCGAGTGGTTCATTGAGGCGGAACAAAGAAACTTAATTTAAGGAACAATAACCCAATAACCCAATAACCCAATAACCCAATAACAATATAAACCAACAAATAAACAAAATGAAAAAGATTCTCGTAATTTCAACTTTATTTATTTTATGCAACATGATGCATGCACAGATTACCATCATTGCTCATCGCGGGGCATCGTATCTTGCCCCTGAAAACACTCTCGCTTCAGCAAAACTTGCATGGGAACTAAATGCCGATGCTGTTGAAGTGGATATTTATCTCTCAAAGGATAACCGGATCATGGTTATTCATGATTCTCACACCAGACGTGTTTCTTCCGAGGATTATAAGATAAAGGAAACCCATTCTGATGTTCTCAGAACTGTGGATGTGGGTTCATATAAGGGTGAGAAATACAAAGGTGAAAAAATTCCATTCCTCGAAGAAGAGATAAAAATAATGCCTCCGGGAAAAGAACTGGTGGTTGAATTAAAAAGCCGGAGTGAGACTCTTCCCTATCTTAAGAAGAATATAAAGAAATACGGAAAGGGAAAGAGATTCCAGTTTATTTGCTTTGATCTGCAAACCATCATTGATACGAAGAAGGCTTTCCCAAAAAACGCATGTTACTGGCTGTGTAACAGCACCGGATTGTTGATGGAAAATATCAATAAAGTTGCTGAAGCAGGACTGGAAGGAGTGAGCCTGAAGTATTCCATAATCGATGAAGAAGTAATGAAACTTGCTGAAAGCCTTGGTCTGGAAGTTTGGACCTATACCGTAAACGATCTTGATGAAGCAAAACGACTTGTAAAACTGGGAGTTAAGGGTATAACCACCGACCGTCCGGGATGGCTTAGAGATAATTTGTTTTAAAACTATTATATGATAAAATTATTCCCTGTTATCTCGCTCATTATTGCTGCTTTTCTTGTAATAACTTCATGTTCAGACCATAACAATGCTGCGCCGGAGGCTATTCAGGTTAATGAAACCCTGCGCCGCGAAAACAGCTTCTTCGGTCTGCATTTTGATTTTCATGCCGCACATTCTGATGACAGGATCGGGGAGACTCTTTCATTGGAATTGATTGACAGCATGTTGTCAATGGTAAAACCCGATTATGTGCAGATTGATTGCAAAGGTCACGCCGGTATATCCAGTTACCCGACCCGGGTTGCTTTTCCGGCTCCCGGCTTTGTCAAAGATCCCTATCCTGTCTGGCGGGAGGCCACCCGTAAACATAGTGTTGCCTTGTTTGTCCATTATTCAGGAGTTTGGGACATTGAAGCGGTCAGAAACTATCCGGAATGGGCATTAGTGCATGCAGATGGAAAACGCAGCACTGATAAAGCTTCTGTAAGAGGTCCGTATGTTGATAACCTTCTAATACCACAGCTAAAAGAACTCATTGATGAGTATGATATCGACGGGGCGTGGGTGGATGGAGAATGCTGGGCTCTCGAACCGGACTACAGCATGAATATGATTAAAGCATTTGCTGCGGAAACCGGAATTACAAATATTCCCCGTTCGGCATCCGATAAAGGGTGGTATGAATTTCAGGAGTTTAACCGTAAATCATTCAGGGAATACATAGCACATTATGTAAATGAATTGCACAGTTACAAACCCGGATTCCAGCTTACCAGTAACTGGGCATTCTCATCACTTATGCCGGAACCTGTTGATATTGACATTGATTTTATATCGGGAGATTATACTCCCAGTAACAGTGTTTATAGCGGTTTATACGAAGCCCGCTGTATTGCGCCCCAGGGGAAGCCATGGGACTTAATGGCATGGAGCTTTACCTGGGACAGTCATACCGGAACTCCGGTGTTGAAATCTCCGGCACAGCTTATGCAGGCCGCTGCTACCGTTATATCCATGGGTGGCGGATACCAGATTTATTTCCAGCAGAACAGGGATGCCTCCATTAAACCCTGGACATTCAGACTGATGAAGGATGTTGCTGACTTTTGCAGGGAAAGACAAGCATTTTGCACAGGTACCGAGCCGTTGCCACAGATCGCTTTGCTATACTCCACTGCCAACTTCAAAATGCATTCGGAGAGATTATACAGTAGCTCATCAAAAATCAACGACCCGATAAAGGGAGTGTTGAATATGCTGCTCGACAGGCAGAATGCAGTGGAAATTCTCATGGAACATCATCTCACAGGAATAATGGCTGACTATCCGTTAATTGTAGTGCCTGAATGTATGTACCTGACAGATGGTTTTATAGCGGAATTACTCGATTATGTTGATAACGGCGGAAACCTGCTGGTCATTGGCCCCGATGCTTTACAACTTTTTCAGGAACAGCTGCAGGTTGAATTTACAGGGACTGCATCATCAGCTACAAAACATCTGGCATGGAACGGGCAGATGGCAGGAATAAACAGTACATTTCAGGATTTTAATCCCGGAGAGGATGCTGTTCCCTTTGGTCAGGTTTTTTCCGCTGCCGATTTTCGCTTTCCCTCTAAACCTGCTGCTACCATTACTTCAGTCGGTAAAGGGAAAATAGCCGGCGTTTATTTTAACATGGGAAGAAACTATCTGCAAATGGCCAATCCGGTTTACAGGGATTTCATCCATTCGCTCGCAAGGGAACTATTCCCTGAGCCGATTGTGGAAGTAAGCGGAACCGACTATTTATCGGTTACCGTGAACAGACTGGATGACAAACTTGCAGTTAATCTCATTAATATGTCGGGTGAACATGCAAATACAAATGTTTCCCGTTTTGATGAGATACCACCGGTCGGTCCTTTGCAACTCAAAATCAGGATTGCGGAAAAACCAAAGAGAATAACACTTCAGCCTGAAAACATCCGTTTGAAATATAAATTCTCAGATGGTGTATTAACAACTGACATAACTAGAATTGACATACATTCGATTATAATAATTGAGTGAACTAAAAATGCAATATAGCCTCAGAGGCCGTCTCATTAATTGAAATATTATCAATCACGAAGGATGCCAGAGACAACACAAAGGACGCAAAGAGCTGACAGTTAGGAATATATACTTCGTGTCCTTTGTGAGTACTTTGTGTCCTTTGTGGTTAAAAACATTTATGAGGCAGCCTGGGGGCAGAAAGAAATTAAAAATTCAGATACGTATATCTATTATGAATAATAAATAAATATAAAAACTTATGCAAATGAACAGAACATTATTTTTTACAATCGCAGGCATTCTGCTGCTTACTGCCTCCTGTTCGGAAAAGCAGCTGACATTAAATGTGATGAGTTTCAATGTCCGTTACGATAACCCGGAGGATGCTGAAAACTACTGGCCTTATCGCAAGGATTTCGCAACAAACATGATCCACTTCTATGATGTGGATGTTCTGGGCACACAGGAAGTCACATATACCCAGTTAAACGATATCCTCTCAGCCCTTCCGTATTTCTCATATATAGGGGTAGCCAGAGATGACGGGAAAACAAGCGGTGAATACAGTGCCATATTTTACAAAACAGACAAATTTGAATTGCTGGAGGGTAACACCTTCTGGTTAAGTGAGGATCCTTCCGCGGTGGGAGTTAAAGGCTGGGATGCCAATTGCGTCCGTGTTGTTACGTGGGCTGTCTTCAGGGACAAATCCACAGGAAAGAAGTTTGCTTTTTTTAATACGCATTTTGATCACAGGGGAGAGGTTGCCAGGGTTGAAAGTGCAAAACTTCTGGTAAGGAAAGTGGATGAGCTGTCAAAAGGACTGCCCGTGATAATAACCGGTGATTTCAATGCTGTTCCCGAATCAGAACCTGTAAAGATTATCACTGATGAAAGCAGGGATCATGTCCTGAAAGATACGCGTTCGCTCGCTGCACAGGTTTACGGGCCGGCATGGACAGCTCACAGTTTCGGAAGGACCCCATTGGAGAACAGAAGGATCATTGATTATATATTTGTGAACGACAGGGTAAAAGTGGAGAAATATGCTGTTATTGCAGAAATGCTTGATACCACATATTTATCCGACCACAACCCTGTGCTTGTGAGAGTGGAAATGTAAAACTCTGTAACCTTTGTGTTCCTTCGTGCAACCCTTTGTGTCCTTTGTGGTTAAATAACGAACTGAAGATACAACTATAAATATTTACAAATTTTACTATAATTAATTTTCAACAATTTAATTTTTTAATAACATGAAAAAGCTCAAACTTGGAGTTATCGGTACAGGTCGTATCGGGAAAGTGCATATTGCCACGCTGGTACAGAATGTTCCACAGGCTGACGTAGTGGCCATCGCTGACATTAATTTTGCCGGGGCAAAGGAAACAGCGCAGATGTATGGAATTGCATCCGTTTTTAACAATCACATGGATGTGATCAATCATCCGGAGGTCGAAGCTGTTATCATCTGTTCTTCAACAGATACACATGCTCCCTATATCGTTGACACGGCAAAGGCAGGAAAGCATATTTTCTGCGAAAAGCCTATCGATCTGTCACTTGATGTGATAAAAGGCGCTCTCGATGCAGTGGAAAAAGCCGGTGTTAAGTTAATGGTAGGTTTTAACAGGAGATTTGATCCTCATTTTTCCAAAGTAAGGCAAATGGTTGCTGAAGGAAAGATAGGCGAACCTCATGTGCTGAAAATAACCTCCCGTGACCCTGCACCGCCTCCTGCTGAATACGTTGCAGTATCCGGAGGTATCTTCCTTGATATGACCATTCACGATTTTGATATGGCCAGATTTATCATGGGCAGTGAAGTTACCGAAGTGTATTCGAAAGCTACTGTACTGGTTGATCCCGCCATTGGCAAAGCAGGGGATGTTGATACGGCAATAATCACTCTCACATTTGAAAACGGCGCACTGGGTGTTATCGATAACAGCCGTAAGGCGGTTTATGGATACGACCAGCGTGTTGAAGCTTTCGGCAGCAAAGGAATGACCTATGCAGACAATGATTTCCCCGATACACATCGCTTATACACTGTTGAAGGAGTTCAGGGTTCACTTCCATTGTATTTCTTCCTGGAAAGATACCTCGATTCCTATACCAATGAAATGAAAGTTTTCTGCGATGCAGTCCTGAATAACAAACCATTGCCTGTTACAGGAAAAGACGGGCTGATGTCGGTTGTAATAGGCCTCGCTGCCAAAAAATCACACCAGGAAAAACGCCCTGTAAAAATTTCCGAGATACTGTAATTTTCAGATAGGTTTAACAGCCTTTCCTTTAAAATTTTTCTTTGTGAATCTCTGTGATATTTCTCTGTGTTCTTTGTGTAAATAATTGTTTCACAAAAGGACACAGAGATATCACAGAGTGGCACAGAGAGGATGTTTCTTTTTATTTGGGGGGATTCCCCTTTTTTTTTATCTTGCCTTTTTTAAATTATACAATTATGGAAAACAAAGAAGTTAATAACTTCACAAGAAGAGATTTCATTAAAGTCTCTTCGCTTGGGAGTTCGGGTATACTGCTTGGAGGCAGTGTCCTTGGTTCATGTAAGGATGGTTCCGGGGGAAAAATAAAATACGCGATTGTTGGTGTAGGCATACGTGCAGACATGTGGCAGCGGGCTATTTTCGATACATATAAAGAACATGCTGAGATGGTCGGTTTTTGCGATATTAACCAGGGAAGGCTCGGGTTATACCAGGAAAATGCATTGAAAAACTGGAACTGTGAGGTCCCGGTATATCTGGCTCAAGATTTTGACAAGATGGTTCAGGAGAGGAAACCTGATACCATTATTGTTACAACCATTGATTCCACTCATCATGAATATATTATCAGGGCTATGGAACTGGGTTGCAATGTGATCACAGAGAAGCCTATGACCACCACACATGAAAAGTGCCAGGCAATAGTTGACACTCAGAAAAAAACAGGTAAAGAGGTGATTGTAAGCTTCAACTACAGGTATTCACCACCCCGTACACAGGTTAAGGACCTCCTGATGAGCGGAACAATTGGCGATGTACTGTCGGTTGATTTTCACTGGTTGCTGAACACTCATCACGGGGCAGATTATTTCAGAAGATGGCACAGTCAGAAAAAGTTTTCCGGCGGATTGATGGTCCATAAAGCCACACATCATTTTGATCTGATAAACTGGTGGTTGTCTGCTATTCCTGAGGAAGTCCAGGCAAACGGGAAGAGGGATTTCTATACCCCCCGGATGGCAAAGCGGTTTGGACTGAAAAGTCATCATGAAAGATGCTTTGACTGCCCCGAGGGAGATAAATGCGGATTCCGGCTCGACTTAAATGCGAGTCCTTCACTAAGCAGGTTGTATAAGGCAAATGAGCAGTATGACGGTTATTTCCGTGACCGTTGCGTCTTCAGACCTGAAATTGATATCGAAGACACCATGAATGTTATTGTCGAATACAACACCAAGGCTACTCTTTGCTATTCGCTGAATGCATTTAATGCATGGGAAGGGTATTATGTTGTGTTTAACGGGACAAAAGGGATGATCGAGCACAAGATGGAGGAACAGGTATATATGAGCGGTGACGGAGGAGTACAGGGCGGAATTAAAGAAGGAGAAACCTATATTAAGATCATTCCTTTAAGAGGAGAGCCGTATAAGGTGGATGTATGGGAAGCTCTTGGTGATCATGGCGGAGGTGATGATATCATGCTTCGCGATATTTTCACACCTAAAAAGACATACGATAAATATTATCGTTATGCCGATTACAGGGCAGGGGCTTATTCAATCCTGACCGGCATTGCTGCCAACCATTCCATAGAATCAGGGAATAAAGTGGTAATAAATGACCTGGTCAGCGGAGTGGGAATGCCTGATTATGCGAAGATGCCTGATCATGAGCATGGGTTGCCGATGCCGGGGTGATGAGGTGACAGGTGACGGGTGACGGGTGACAAGTGACATGTCACATGTCACATGTCACATGTCCCCCGTCACTTTAACACACCTCACACTAAACCCGCTTGTATGTCTGAGTCTGTCCTGGTAGATCTTATTCCTCCGGTAATCAGCATAAAAATACCAGCTTGTTTCACAATCAAAGGCAGTGGAACTCCAGAAGTTAGCCTGTTCTCCCAGGTTGTTGAATGATCCGTCGCTATGATATTTGCTGCCTCCGGGCAGAGCGGAAAAGCCTGACTCATTGGTTGCTCCGGTATTCGGGTCTTTCCAGCCTGTAACAGATTTGATTTTCCCCGCTGCCGTATTGGGATCCCCCAGAAAACTTCTCAACACTTGCCAGTCTTCTGCCGAAGGAAGGCGCCAACCTGCCGGACACGCACTTTTAGCTGCCTCAAAAGAATACAGCCTGCCGTACACAGTTACCAGGCTTTCATCTTCATTATAGGCATAGCTTCCAACTGCCGGTTTCCACGACAGATTCTCTGCAAACCAGGTTTGTTCGCCAATAGTAACCGTTCTATAAACTTTGCCATCGCGTGGATCTTTAAAAGTACCGGTTTTCTGAGCAGAAACATAAGTGAATACGCACAAGGCAAAAAGGATAAAAAATGATTTTTTCATGATGATAAAATTTATTAGTTCAAAGTTCAAAGTTCAAAGTTCAAAGTTCAAGGTTCAAGGTTTCAAACTTAAAGCCCGCCGGCTGAGCTTGCCGAAGCCCAGATTCCAGATTGCTTCTTTTAAATTATAGCCCACCGGGTGAGTTTGTCAAAGTCCGGATTGCGTGTTTTCAGATTTTAAGGGAAATGCTTCCATTAAGCAGTTTGGAATCTGAAATCTGGAATCCGGAATCCGGAATCTGCTATACACTCACCCCCGAATACGCCTCCTGATATTCCGAAGGCGTAAGATGCACAATTCTTTTAAATTGTTTATTAAAGTGCGACATGTTATTAAATCCGCTTTCAATACAGGCTCTTGCAACGGTCATATTCTCTTCCTGCAATAATTTACACGCATGCCCGATCCTGAATTCAGTGAGAAAGGCAAAAAAAGTTTTCCCGGTACGTTTTTTAAAATACCTGCAGAATGCCGTGGGACACATATGTGCAGCCTCTGCTGCCTGCTCCAGTTTTATTTCACCGGTGAAGTTCTTGATGATATATTCATGCACCTTATTGAATCTCTGAAAATCAAATGTTTTCATGATGTCTGAATAGCCTATGCTTGAAAGATACCTGAATTCATGTGTATTGGCCATCTCATCAAGAAGGACAATAAGTTCCGTAATTCTCCTGATCCCCGTTAACCTGAAAATGTATTTTATTTTTTTCCCCAGTTGTTCTTTTGAATCGCCTGAAAATACAATTCCCCGGCGGCATCTCTCCAGAAGATTTTTGATCTTGCTCATCTCTGCCAACTGGAAAAACCTGGAATCAAAGATGTCTCTTCTGAATTGTATAACCAGAGCCTTTGTATTTAACGATTCGCTTTTTGTCATGTAAGCATCGTGACTCTTCCACCAGTGTGGCACATTCTCGCCAATTATACACAGTTCCCCTTCCGTAAAATTATTTATACTGTCTCCGATGTAACTTTTTCCTGAACTCTTTAATACATATAGTATTTCTATCTCCGGGTGAAAATGCCATGGCACCGTGAAATGCGGGATCTCTTCATCAAGAAATATGATGGACTGAGATGAAATAGGTGCAAGTTGCTGAAAAATCGGCTTCACAATGAGATATCTAAATTTTACGGCCAAAATTAGCAATAAAATCTATAAATCGTTAATTTAATGCTAAAAAAACATTATTATTTTGATATTCATGTGGTTTTGGGTAAATTGCATGGGGGAAGTGGTTACGTGGTTACGTTGTTGAGTGGTTACGTGGATACGTGGATACGTGGTTGAGTGGTTACGTGGATACGTGGTTATGTAGGGGCGAAGCTATATCTTTGCCCTTTTAAGGGATCAAGGGATCACGGGGTCATGATATCACAGGGGGCTGTCTCATAAATGTTTTTTACCACGAAGGACTCAAAGTACGCACAAAGGACGCGAAGTATATATCTCTGATTTGCAACACTTTGTGTCCTTTGTGTTATCCTTTGTGCCCTTTGTGGTTGAACATATTTTGACTTATGAGACAGCTTCTACAGTGGCCAAAGGGATGAAGTGCATATTAATTATTGGCTAAATCACTTGATCCCGTGATCCCTTGATCCCTTAAAAGGGCAAAGATATAGCTTCGCCCCTACATAACCACGTATCCACGTAACCACTCAACCACTCAACCACTCAGTCACTATATTAGCCGCTAACCCAAAACCTTTTGACTAAAAATGCTAAAATAGCATTATATGTAGTTAATTTTAATATCTACTAATCCTATAATAAACATTAACATTGCGTATTATTTCAGTTTCATTATTTCAGGAAACAATAACCTTAATTTAATAAACTTTTAAAATGAAAACACAAGTTGACAGATCAAAAAAGATGAAAACTGCATGTCTTAATGCAGATTGGGATCCCAGGCCTGATTATAAATTAGGTTCACGAGACGTTGAAGGTAAACTTACTTATTTAGGCAGTAAAGTTTGGAGAAATCCCCGTATTGAATTTGTTGAAAAAGAAATCCCTGTTCCGGGACCGGATGAGGTATTAATTGAAGTAAAAGCGTGCGGTATTTGTGGTAGCGATGTACACATGAAACAAGCCGATGACGACGGGTATATTTTCTATCCCGGCCTTACAGCTTTCCCCTGTACTCTGGGTCATGAGCTTTCAGGAATAGTTGTTGAAGCAGGCGAAAAAGCTATTAACAAACGTACCGGCAAGAGATATGAAGTTGGCGAAGCGGTTTGTGCCGAGGAAATGATATGGTGTTCTTATTGTAAACCTTGTGCCGACGGTTTTCCGAATCACTGCGAAAACCTCGAGGAAATAGGTTTCTCTGTTGATGGTGCCTATGCAAAGTATATTAAGCTGAATTCCCGGTATTTGTGGAGTCTTGAGCCTCTGCGTAAGATGTATGGTGAAGAAAAAATGTTCCAGCTCGGCAGTCTTGTAGAACCTACTTCAGTGGCTTACAATGCTGTTATTGAGCGTGGCGGCGGCATTCGTCCCGGCCAGCATGTGGTAATTCTCGGTGGTGGCCCTATCGGCGCTGCTGCATGTGCTATTCTGAAGAGAGCAGGAGCAACTTCCGTGATTCTTTCCGAACCTTCCGAGCCAAGGAGAAAAATGGCTCTCGGACTGGGTGCTACACATTGTATTGATCCTTTGAAGGAAAATGTTGCAGACAAAGTGTTGGAAATCACCAAAGGTGCCGGTGCTGACCTTATTCTTGAAGCTACAGGGTTACCAACAGTTATCTGGCCTACTGTTGAAAAGATCATCTGGGAAGGAAGATCAGTTAATGCTACTGTTGTACTGGTTGCCCGCGCTGATGCCAAGATACCATTAACAGGTGAGGTTCTGCAGGTACGTCGTGCCAATGTTGTTGGAGCACAGGGCCACTCCGGTCACGGTACTTTCGCAAATGTTATCAACCTGATGTCTGCCGGCATGGATGTTTCTACCATGATCACGAAGAAAATATCCATTGATGATGTTGATGAAAACCTTATCATGTTGCAGAACGACAGGAATGAAGTGAAAATTACAATTACAAAATTCTAATAAATTAAAAGGAGAATTAATTATGGCAATGCTTAAAACAAAACAGGAAGATCTCTTTTTTGAAGATACTTCTGTAGGCCGGCTGAAGAAGAAGATATGGGAAGCATCGGATGAGGAAATAACAAAAATTCTTGAAGATTATGAAATTCCCACTCCCTCTGAATTAGGAAAGCCGGGTACCTATATCCAGAATACTATCCGCAAGGACGTAGTGGATAACAGGAAGAAGAACGACATCCTCTTTATACCGATCGGTTGCACAGAACTTCATGGGGTGCATACAGTTACAGGACTTGATACCTTTATGGTTACCCAGATACTGGAAGGTGTAAGAAGATATACTGCCAAAAAAGGAGCCCCATGTAATCTTTCATGGACGCCATTAAATTTTGGAGGACATCCCCATCATCATATCGGAATGCCTGGTACTATTCATCTTGAAGATGAAGTGGTAAAACGTATTCTTATTGACGTGATGGTTGGATTCTGGAATGACGGTTTCCGTAAGATCATTCTTATCAATAACCATGGACATCAGTGGCTTCTCGAAGCAGCTATACAGGAATTGCAGAAAACATGGAACCTCCCGGGTATTTTTCGAATAATTGACTGGCACAGGGCTGTGCGCGAATTCTTCAGGACAAAGGAAAGGGGCGGAGACTGGGAAACCAACTTCGTTCATGCAGATGAGGCTGAAACTTCAGTGATGCTCCTTCTTGCACCCGAATACGTGAGAATGGAACTGGCTGAAGAAACAACCGTTCCGGCTTACCTGCCCGATGGCCATTTTGATAAAGCTGTTGATCCTTTCGGCCGTCCGAGTAAATGGTCGGAAGGTCAGGGACATTTCCCGACAGAACTGGGTTCTATTCCCGAAGGTGTAGTAGGATTCCCGACACTGGCCAAGGCTAAAACGGCAAGAAGAACTATTGCAGCCATCCTTTCTTACCTGACCCTGGTTCATGATGAGATTTTCGAAAGATTCCCGTCAGGTAAAGTTCCTCCGGTTGACAAAACCACAATGAGGACAGAGAAAGAGGTTGAACCTTTTATGAAAGAGCCTTTCACAGATGGATGGAGACCTATTTATGCTATTCCTAAAATGGGACTTTAATCATGAAGTTAGGAATTGTTCTGGCTGCGCAGCCATCTTCGTTCTCTGCTATACCTTTTAAGGAAGGGCTGGAAGAAAATGTGTCAAAGATTAAACAACTGGGTTATGATGGTGCAGAACTCGCTGTTCTGCACCCCGACCAGCTAAATCTGGATTGGCTGCAGGCTATACTTGATAAAAACAAACTGAATATTATTGCTTTACAAACCGGATTGGTGTTCGTTGAAGATAAATTATCGTTCACCGATCCCGATCCGGTTATCCGGAGAAAAGCTATTGATCGCATCAAATCACATGTTCGCCTTGGAAAGAAACTGAATGCACTGGTGATCATAGGACTTGTACGTGGAAAAGGAGGGAAGGGCGTCAGTAGTGAGCAGCGTGATGAATGGCTGATTGAAGCACTGAAAGAATGCGCAGGGGAAGATACTTCTGTGAGACTGGCCGTTGAGCCTATCAACAGGTATGAAACAGAGATTATAAATACACTCGATGACTGTCTGAAGGTTCTCGGTAAGGTAAATATGAAGAATGTGGGAATACTCATGGATACTTTTCATATGAATATTGAAGAAGTGTCAATGACCAAAAGTCTCGATGATGCAAAGGATCATCTCTTTCATGTTCATGTGGCTGATTCAAACCGCTGGTATCCGGGAGCAGGACATATTAATTTCAAGGAGATAATTGACGCCCTCGATAAAATTAATTACCAGGGATTTGTTTCCGCAGAGATTTTAGCCAAACCCGATCCGGTAACGGCTGCAGAGAGGACGATTGAGTATATGAGGAGTTTGTGAGAATTAAACCTGCAGACGGTTTGTAAAAAAACGCAAAGGCGCAAAGAAATAATGGTGTTAATCATTGTTTTCTTTGTGCGTACTTTGTGTCCATTGTGGTTAAAAATTGTATCGTCCTGAAAAAAGTTTACAAATTTTTGGTTAACATTAAATATTTTTTAAATACTTTTCATCCGTACAAAATTTAATTTTCAATGGTCGGATGGAACCTCCATGATTTTGTTCATGCGTGTTTGGCTTCGCCGAGCTCGTAAACTCGGTTGCGTTGGCCGCAATCATGGAGGTTTCATAAAACAACTTTATCTGTTCCGCCTCAATAAGCCAATCGATATTAAGAGCCGGTTTCTGTTCGGCGGATTTCCATTTCGTCATTTTTCCAGGGGTTGCCACCCCTGGTTATTTAATTGTTGCCCCTCCGGGGCAGTGCACACTGCAACCTATTCCATTCAATTACTCAATTACTCAATTACTCAATTCATCAATTATTCTCTCTTCCCCTAAGTTGATTTGTTCCCGTGATCCCGTGATCCCGTGATCCCTTCCCAACAGGGCAGAGACACCGCTATGCCCCTACATCACAACTCCACCGTCCTCCTCTTCAACTTAACCCAGAGTGTAAAAGTCAGCAGGGCGGTCAGGATTGCAACAACCATTAACAGGATGAAGATAGGAACGATACTGTAATCATATTTCTCATATAACCATCCTATGATCTGTTCCTGGAAAATGGGGCCGATTGATCCTGTACCGTTGATTATTCCGGCTGCAACTATTGCTCCCTGTTTTGTTCCCACATCAATTGCCCCTACACCCGAGATCATTGAATCGGGACCGGCAAGCATAAATCCGGCCAGCCCCATGGATATGGTGAAGTATATCAGGCTTGCAGTGCCTGCCGTATACATGAGAACAAAGGACAGGGCCATGCCTGAGAGCATAAGAAATGACAATAGCGCCCGTCTGCCCTTGAAAAGTCTGTCGGACACAAAACCGGCAAAAATTACTCCGGTAAACCCCATGATATCAAACACCGTTGAAAGATAACCTGCATTATCACCTGCCAGGTTGAAATTATTTCTCAGGAGGAATGGCGCCCAGCTCCATAATGCATACCTGAGGAATTTTATACCGAAGTAGATAAACCCCATGGTAATAACTGTAACCACAACTTCCCTGTTCCATCCCAGGCCTTTGGTTTCTTCCTGCTTAGCAACTATTTCCTCCGGTTCGTCTTCGTCAACAAGGGGAGCAAGGCCCACATTTTCCGGACGGACAGGGTGAAGAAAATACACTATGATCCATATTACCATCATAATCATGGAAGATCCGAAAAATGACCATCTCCATCCGAATTGGCCCAGCATATAGGCAGCGAAGGAAGTTGACAGAACCGAGCCGAGCTGGTAACAGGTAGACCACAATCCAAGGACACTCCCTCTTTGTTTCCGTTTGAACCAATATGCCAGACTGCCTATGCATCCGGGCCAGCCTGTTCCCTGTGCCAGTCCGTTTAAACTGAGAAACAGCAGAAATGTCCAGAAACTGTTTGCTATCCCGAACACAGTACTGCACACCAGGGATATGGCCATTCCTATCAGCAGGAGATATTTTGGTCCGAGCTTACGGCCGAAAAAAGCACTGGAATACTGTCCTACCATATAGGAAACCAGGTAGGCTGTTCCCAGATGAGCCAGGTTTATCGCATTAAGTCCAAAGGTGTCTGCCAGGTCTCCTTTCACCACAAAGAATGCTTTCCGGGTGAAGTAATAACCTACATAAGCAAGCCAGGTTGCAGTGAGGATATTATATTGCCATTTACGGTACGGACTTTTTTCTATTAGTACGGCCATTTGTAGTTTATTTGAGTATCGCAGGTAATGCCTGAAGTAATTATATATTTTCCTTTGTGTTCCTTTGTGAAACCCTTTGTGTCCTTCGTGGTTAACCCCATTACGTATTTAACCACACAAAGGGTTTCACCAAGGAACACAAAGCTTAATAATCATTTCGCCCCAGGGATCACCTGTTTATTAATCCAGTTCGCAAATTCAAGCTCCCTGATCCGGTCTGATAGCAGGTCGTCGTCGATTGCATATTTCCACCTGAGGTCTTTTCTTGACGGATCTTTACAGATCAGTTCAAGGTCATTTACGTAATTTACCATATCCTCATGGTTTCTGAAGTATCCTTCCCTGGTGAGTTTCTCTTCCCTTGCCACTATTAACCTGGCCACCTCATAAAGATTATATTCAGGGTGATATTGTGTTGCCCAGAAGGTGCCGTTTTCATGCTTCACCTCCACGGCCTGAACCATAGTAAAATCGTTGGATGCAAGCCATACCCCTCCCTGTGGCAGTTTGGTTATCATGTCATCATGACTGATAAATCCGTCGAATACAGGTGGTTTTCCTTCCATCATGGGATGGTTCTTTCCTTCCCCGGTAAGAAAAACTTTCCTGGCAACTCCCATTTCCCTTCCTTTGGGATTGGGCTGTACTTCACCTCCGGCTGCATAAACAGCGATCTGGGCTGCCCAGCAGCTTCCGAACTGTGGGAGCCCTGCCAGGTATCCGTTTTTTGCCAGCTTAACCAGTTTGGTGACTCTTTCATCATGAGTGTGATATACGGTCAGATTACAACCGGGCCAGATAATGGCATTCCAGTTCTTAAGTTCTTCTCTTTCTGGAAGTACTGCTCCGGGATCGCTTGAGTAAATAATATCGTACTGTGCATCGGGCATATGTCTTAATAGAAGCAGGGCGTATAACTCTCCTGCCAGGCTCACACCGCATTCAATAAACTGGTCCCTGCTGGGTTTAGGGTAACCGTCAATAATTAAAAAGCGAAAATCCTTCTTCATAGATTAATTTCATTTATTTAGTAATTCAATTATTTGTGGCAATTCCCTGTATTCTTTAAAAATTGCATCAGCCTGTGTTTTGTCGCTTCCCCTGTCAACAGAAGCTGTACAGAGTATAGCCTTCATCCCGAATTTCTTTGGTCCGGCTATATCATTACTTTCCCTGTCACCTACATGTGCGAGTTCATGGGGTTTTACACGGAGGTTGGTACAGGCAGATTCAAACACAATCGGTTCGGGTTTAGCGCGTCCGATCTCATCTGAAAAAACAAAGTGGTCAAAATATTGCAACAGTCCTTCTCCGTCGAGTAATTGCCTGAGCACTCTTCCCGGGCTGAAAATGGTATCGGAAATGACTCCGAGTTTATATTTACCGTGAAGTTCTTTAAGCGCGTCACCTACTCCCGGAATAAAATCCGGACGGAATTCCAGTTCCATTTCTTCATGTAGCCGCACGATTTCTATCATTTCATCAGGGGGCAGTTCAACCCCAATCCCTTTGAAGATAATTCCCAGCCGTTCAGTAACTGTCCAGGTGACATGCTGATCCTTCCATACTTTTTTATAGGCAGCATCAACGGTGTCGTATATATAGTTCACCAGTTCAGGGGAGATGTCCTTATATTTCCCGGCACAGTTATGTACCAGATATCTTCGCTCCTCCTTTTTGGGTAGTCTTCCGGCGGCTTTGCGTTTGGGTTCGTCTGATTCATCAATAAATACGGTGTCCCACAGATCAAAAGTTATTGCTTTAATCATCACTCTGTATTATAGCTTTTTTAAAATAGAGATAACATCACCTTTTTCCACCTTTCTTGGATTGGATGGGCAGCAGGGGTCTTCCAGCGCGTATGTTTCAATTTCCTCAAATTTTTCATTATCTATTCCAAGGTCTGAAAGTTTAAACAGCATACCAATGGAATTAAGCCACTTTTCGATGGCTTCAATAACTGCTTCAGCATTTTGTGAAGTATTAAAAATACTTCCCAGGTCAGCATATTTTTGTTTGGCAGAAGGTACAGCCAGGTTATATTTCATTATTTCGGGAAGAACAAGTGCGTTGGCGAGGCCGTGGTGCATGTCGTAATAAATGCCGAGAGCATGGGCTATCGAGTGATTCAGCCCTAAGCCCTTCTGAAAAGCGGTAGCTCCCATTGCAGATGCCATAAGCATTTCCCCGCGGGCCTTAATGTCGGCACCGTTGTTTACTGCTGTTGCCAGATTCCTTACGCACATGGCCATCGCTTCTTTTGCAATACCATCGGCAAGAGGGTGGTATGAATCAATCACCCATGCTTCCAGGTTGTGAACGAAAGCATCAACGCCGGTAGAGGCTGTGAGTTTTGGAGGAAGGGAAACGGTGATCTCCGGATCGAGCACTGCAATATCAGGCATCATAAAGGGAGAGAAGATGATAGTTTTCTTGTTGGTTGACTTTATGGTTATTACGCTGCTTCGTCCCACCTCGCTGCCAGTTCCTGCAGTAGTAGGGATAGCATAAAAAGGAGGCATATTATTTTCGATATATTTATCCCCTCCCTTCATATCATCGTATTTCTCAAGGGGACCGGGATGTGTGGCCATAACTTTGATGGCTTTTCCTGCGTCGATGGGAGATCCTCCCCCGAGGCCAACAACAAAATCACAATTTGATTTTTTATAAACCTCAGCTCCTTCCAGTACGTTATCATCCGTAGGATTGGATTTTACGCCACTATACGTCGCGGTATCTAAACCTGTGGCTTTAAAATAATCTCTTAGCAGTTGAGCTGTGCCGACTTTTTCAATTCCGCCATCGGTTACTATAAGTCCTTTTTTCAGTCCTGCGCTCTTAATAATAGCAGGGAGATCTTTCATTGCTCCCGGCCCGTATTCAATGCGGGTAGGGAAATTGTACCTGTGTCTTTTGTCTGCCATGGTGTTTGAGTTTTGGTTAACCACGAAGGACTCAAAGGTTATCACGAAGGGACACAAAGTAATTAGTACTAACTTCGTGTTCCTTTGTGCTGACCTTCGTGTCCTTTGTGGTTCAATTTATTGGTTATTATTTTAACTGATTTTTATTTTAAGATGATACGATTTTGGTCTTGTCAGTTGTTCATATCCAACCGTCGACAGCGTACATCCCCGTCCGGTATCTTTCACTCCTGTCCATGCCAGGTATGGATCAAGGTAATCACAGCGGTTCATAAACCATGTGCCTGTTTCAACCTTGTCACCTATCCTGGCTGCCTTTTTTTCATCTTCAGTCCAGATAGAAGCTGTCAGTCCGTAGTCACTGTCATTCATGAGTTTAATTGCTTCCTCATCGCTTTTAACTTTCATGATACCCACAACAGGGCCGAAGCTTTCCTCGGTCATAACTGCCATTGAGTGATCTACATTCACAAGAACCTGTGGGCCCAGGTAATTGTATCCCAGAGCTGTTTGTGGAAACAAAGCCGGATCAATCAGTGCTTTGGCGCCGGCTGCTACTGCTGCTTTAATATGATTGATAACAGTATCAGCTCCTCCCTTTTTCGCAACCGGACCCAGGTTTGTCTCCTTGTCGAGTGGATTTCCCAGTTTGTATTTTTTTGTCAGTTCGACATACCCTTCCACAAATCTGTCATAAACGGCTTCACTTACATAAATACGTTCTATGCCGCAACATGACTGACCGGCATTAAAGAATGCCCCGTCCACCAGATTTTCCACGGCATAGTCAAGGTTGGCATCAGCGCAGACATAAGCAGGGTCTTTTCCTCCCAGCTCGAGTCCCACACCAACAAAACTTTCGGCAGCGACCTGTTGTACCTGATGACCTCCGCTTACTGATCCGGTGAACGCAACGAAGTTAATCCGGCTATCCCTGATAACATTTGCAGTGTCAGTATGATTAAGATGGAGTATGTTGAAGAGTCCTTCCGGCAGGCCTGCTTTTTTGAAAGCATCGGCAAACCGTTCTGCAACTAAGGGTGTTTGTGCGGAATGGCGAAGGACTACTGCATTACCGGCAAGCAGGGAGGGTACAATAGAGTTGACTGCTATCAGGTAAGGGTAGTTCCACGCGGGTATGACAAAAATAATGCCCAGGGGTTCCCTCTTGAGATAGCGGTTAAAGCCGGCGATAGGATCGGGAACAATATCGGCAAGAGAATTCTCTGCCAGGTTCAGCATTCCTTTGGTACGTTCCAGTGTTCCTCTGACTTCAAATGGTGAATGGCTTATCGGCCGACCCATCTGCCAGGTAAGCTCTTCGCTGATCCGTTCTTTCAGTTCTCCAAATGCAGTGATAAAACTTTCAATAAAGGGTTTTCTTTCACTGACGGATAAATTCTTCCATTCCTTTTGCGCCTTAACCGCTGAGGTTAATGTTTTTTCAATGTCGGAAGGTCCATGCTGTATGCATTCCACATACACACTTCCGTCAACCGGGGTTATTACCTTGAATTTGTTCATATGTAATATATTTTAGTTTTTGTATTATTAATAATAGTTCGTTATGTTTTTACAACCTGTTGATAATGAGCGCCTTATAATTCCGTTTAAATATTATTCATTCTGTTGACAATCAACACTTTGCGCCTTCGCGCCTTTGCGTTTTTTTTATTAATGAACTGTTAATCAATAGTTCGTTAAATTTTAAAAAACGCAAAGACGCAAATTATTTATTATAAATTCCCCCCCTTTGTGAAATCCTTTGTGTCCTTTGTGGTTAACAGGAATGCGTATTTTACCACAATGACACAAAGGATTTCACAAAGGAATTCACCAAAAAGTCATTAATATGTCATCTGATGATGGAACTACTTCAGGTCAATTAAATAAACAATAAAAGCACGACAAAAAACTGTCATGTCAATAATTGTAAATAATAAGTAGTCGATAGAATCTGCTAAATTAGAAGTTATTTTAAAAATAGCAAACTTTCGTTTGTTGTTTTTATAAATATCCGGGATATTTCTGTTGCTATTTTAACAGGTTTAAATGGCGGGTGTGTGTTCTGTTGATTTAATTTTTCCGGATATCTTCCGATCCCTTATGTTTAGGCACACTGAGAATATCAACGCCACCATGAGTCCGCCTGCTGTAATAATATCAGCCTGACTTCCCGTGAGCGTTATTCCTGATATCCGGTCAATAATGTACTGAGTATATGAGGATGGCAGATCAGTCTCTCCCAGTTTACGCAGGATATTAAAATGCCAGTCGGTCAGCGGACAATATCCGATGGTATAGAATAGTCCGAGCATTAACCACGATCCTGCTGTTAGAAGTAAAGTAATAAGGTTGATTTTTCTTGTTTTTTTCCATATCCACCCGGTAATATTAAATAATATAAGGAGGGTATGGAATATGGTGAAAAACCAGTCGAGGAATATGAGTAGAGAAGGTTGCAGGGACATGGGGAGTGGTTAAGTGGTTGAGTGGTTACGTGGTTGAGTGCTGGTGATTCCAGATTCAAGATTCCAGATTCAAGATTCCAGATTCAAGATTCCAGATTCAAGATTCCAGATTCAAGATTCCAGGTTCCAGGTTGCAGGTTCCAGGTTGCAGAGTGTCAATGATTTGGGTGATAATAACAGTAAGATGCTATTTTGAAAATACTCCTTGAAAATGTAATTTTGAATCAAACCAGGTTTCAGATACAATATCCCCACCGCCTCATGCCAACTGCCACTGCCAACTGCCACTGCCACTGCCACTGCCACTGCCACTGCCAACTGCCACTGCCACTGCCACTGCCACTGCCACTGCCACTGCCAACTGCCACTGCCAACTGCCAACTGCCACTGCCAACTGCCACTGCCACTGCCACTGCCACTGCCAACTGCCAACTGACTCCCGACTTCAAACTTTTCTTATCTTTACATTTTTAACGAATCAATAATACAAAAAATATATCAATATGACAAAGAGAAAATTTTTATGGTTAATGATGATCTGCATTACATATGCGGGTAGTTTTGGGCAGATTGAAGATAAGAAATCAATTATTGCCCGTGGTGCTGCAGTAATGAAACTGGGAGGGGGGTATTCATTTACTGAAGGCCCGGCAGTTGACCATGCGGGAAATGTTTATTTTACGGACCAGCCCAATAACAAAATTATCCGTTGGGATGCTGTCACCGGAGAATTTAGGGTATTTATGGATGATTCCGGACGATCCAATGGAATGTATTTTGACCGGAGGGGGAATCTCATTACATGTGCGGATATGCATAACCAGTTATGGAGTATTGATATAACGGGAAAGCAAAAAGTACTGATTGATAATTATAAAGGCAAACTTCTTAACGGTCCTAATGATTTATGGATAGACCCCAGGGGAGGTATTTATTTCACTGACCCCTTGTATAAAAGGAATTACTGGGAGCGTGATCCTGAGATGCAGCAGGACGGGCAGCATGTGTATTATCTTTCACCCGACCGGTTGTTGCTTGTGAGAGTAGATACTGATTTGCAGAAGCCTAATGGTATCGTAGGCACACCTGACGGTAAAAAATTATATGTTGCAGATATCGGGGCGAAAAAGACCTATGTATATGATATTGAACCGGATGGTTATCTGGTAAACAGAAAGCTTTTTGCTGAGATGGGATCTGACGGGATGACTATTGATAATAAAGGCAATATATATCTTACAGGTGACGGGGTAACTGTATTTGACAAGAACGGGACCCGTATTGCACATATTCCAATCGAGGCACGTTGGACAGCGAATGTATGTTTCGGGGGAACAGACAGGAAACTGCTATTCATTACAGCAATGGATGCGGTGTATGGAGTAAGGATGAAAGTGAAGGGAGTTAGATAATCCTTACCTTAAAAGACAGGTATTTTTAGAGGTGCCCTTAACTAATAAGAAGAAAAAATAAATTCCTGTAAAACAGGTTATCCGACTTTTATCCAGGCTGATTTTCGGTTACTCTCAATGATCTTCTCACACAAAATTATTTCCCTTAATCCGGCACGGAAGGTCGGATACTCTTCTTTATCTTTCTTCCCCGCAATTTTACCATAGATTTTACTGAATAACTGTTTGAAAGTATCGGGAAATCCTTCATTATGTCCTCCCGGGAAAGAGACGATCTCTCTGCTTTCCTGTTTCATCAGGGAAGGGTCTTTCTGCATTAGCTGGTTTGCCTCATCCCTGCTTCCTGTCCAGAGTTCATTCGGCCTTTCTGAAACCCAGGATGCGGATTTCTTTGATCCGGCAACTTCCAGGGTAAGCCTGTTCTTCTTTCCCGCGAACACCTGGTGAACAGTCAGAGCGCCATGAGCCCCGTTATTGAACCTTAACAATATGGTGGCGTAATCTTCCGTATGGATCGGGATATCTTTGTAATCTTCGGGAGTGAGCAATTTGCCGGAGTATGTTTCAACGGGTTTTAACGGTTTTTTTCTAACCGGATGGAATGTGGCAAAATCAGCAAGTACTTCTGTTATTTGGAGTCCCGTAACAAACTCAGTCAGATCCATCCAATGCGACCCGATATCGGCAACAGCCCTGGACTCACCCGATAATTCAGGCTCCAGTCGCCAGTTGTAATCGGTAGGGTAGAAGAGCCAGTCCTGCAAATATGAACCATGAACAGAGAAAATATTTCCGTATTCTCCCTTTTCAACTGAAAATTTAAGCTCATGCATCAGAGGGTAAAACCTGATGTTAAAATTAGTTGCATTAATCAGGCCCTTTTTTTCTGCCAGTTCCACCAGTTCTTCTGCTTCAGCACGACTGGTTGTGAGTGGTTTTTCGCATATAACATGTTTTCCGGCGAGAAGGGCTTCTTTTGAGATGCTGTAATGAAGGTAGTTTGGTGTGCAAATATGGATGCTGTCAATGTCAGGATCCGTAAGCATCTGGTTATAATCACCGTAATATTTGTTTATTCCGAGTTGCAGGGCTTTCTCTTTTACAACCGATGCATCATCGGCAATAGCTTCCACCGAAACGAAATTTAATCTCCGGAGGGCTTCAACATGAGCGGCACCGATGAAACCGACACCAATTACACCGGCTTTGATTTTTGCGTTGGTTTTTTCCATAAGTTTGAGTTTTGCGGGATTAGAATGAATATTATTTCAAAACGGGAAAGGAAAGGGTTTATTATTTGAAGAGTTCTTTTTAACCACGAAGGACACTAAGTACCCACAAAGGACACACAGGAGATATTCTTGATTTACAATGCTTTGTGTTTTTTTATGTTGTCCTTTGTGTCTTTTGTGGTTAAATATATTTTGATTTATGAGACAGCCCCTATGTGTTTTTAATTACTGTTCCTTAAATTAATTTTCTCTTTTCCGCCTCAAAAAACCAAATGATATAATTTCGTTGTTGAGACACAAAATATTGTGTCTGTGCGGCGGATTATCATTCCGTCATTTTCCCCAGGGGTTTTTGTTGTAGAGACAGGGCATGCCCTGTCTCTACAACAAAAACCCCTGGCTATTTAATTGCTACCCCTCCGGGGTAATGCGGCTATGCCCCTATCCACCTAACCACCTAACCACGTAACCACGTAACCACTCGATCCCGTGATCCCGTGATCCCGTGATCCCGTTTTCATCCACCGAAGCTTTAGCACAGGTGGAGATCCCGTGATCCCTTCCCCTTATGACCTTCCCCAAAGAAAAAGGTACACACTCAGTGTCATCAAACCAATGATCACTGATGCGATTTTTGCATATTTCCACTCAGTAATATCCACCTTATGATTATCCTCCATCACATAATATGATCTTACCGGAAAGAAATATGAAACCATATACATGATGGCAATCATTCCTGCGAACATGATTCCCCAGACATGTACGTTATGGATACCTATGTCAGTAATAAAGGTGGTAAAGAAGTAAAAAACTATCCCTGCTGTAAGTGATACTTTTATGGCTGCCGAAGAAATATGTTTCAGGAAAAATCCTGCAATAAGAATGGTTCCCAGGGGAATATAGGAAAACCCGACCAAAGTTACCATTAGCTGGTACATTCCTTCCGGTGCGTTTGACATTAGCGGGGCTGTGAGAATGGCGAAAATGGAAAGGATAATGGAGGTTTTTTTCCCTACTCTGACCATTTTTTCTTCATCTGCGATTTTATTAAGCAGAACTTTATAGATATCTATGGTGAAAATGGTTGCTGCACTGTTTATCACACTGTTGAAGGTACTCAGGACTGCCCCCATCATTACCGCAGCAAAGAAACCAATCAGATAGACAGGAAGAACCCGTTTTACGACCATTGGATATATGGAGTCCTGCTGATCATAGAGGGAATCACCGAAGTAATAGAATCCAATAACTCCCGGCACAGCAATTATTATGGGAATAAGAATTTTGAACACTGCTGTTAGCAGAAGTCCTTTCTGGGCTGTAGCCAGGTTTTTGGCCCCCAGTGCCCGTTGGATTATGGATTGGTGCATACTCCAGAAATAGATCTGGCAAATCAGAAGTCCGGTAAAGAGTGTTCCAAACGGAAGAACAGAATCCGGAGCGCCTATCACACTGAACTTTTCCGGAGCAAGATCATAAACCTTGTTTAAACCTGTTAAAATATTTCCGTCACCGATGTTTAATAAGGCAAGAACAGGAATAAGCAATCCGCCCAGCAGCAGTCCAACCCCGTTGATTGAGTCGGATACCGCCACAGCCTTCAGACCACCGAAAATACTATAAAGAGAACCTATAACTCCGGTAATAATGACCACAAGCCATATTCCTTCCTGTTTTGATATTCCAAATACCTCTGACACATTAAAAATACTTTCGAAATTAATAGCTCCGGTATATAAAACGATCGGCAGGAATGTAATGACAAAAGAGAGAACCAGCAGGCTGGCGGCATAAACTCTTGTGCCCTTGTCAAATCTTAGTTCAAGAAATTTCGGGATAGTGGTTAACCCCATTTTAAGATACCGGGGTATCAGGTATAATGCACCCAGTATCAGCCCTATTGAAGCAGTGACCTCAAAACTTATTATTATCAGACCATTTTTATAGGCATTGCCGTTCATCCCAATGAGATGCTCGGTTGAGATATTTGTCAGCAGCATAGAACTGGCTATTACAAAGGCACTGAGGCTTCTTCCCCCGAGAAAATAACCATCTGATGAATGCAGGTTTTGATTTTTTAATTTGTGCCAGGCATAAAATGCAACGAATCCGGTAAAGGTGAGAAAAGTAATAAGAGTCCACATAAGGGTTAGTGTGTATAAATTTTTCACAGATCAGTTCATACTACTTACAACTTAATCAGTTTTGTCCGCAGGAAAAGAAGGATTTTTAGTATAATTTAATTTCAAGGTAGGGTTGGATTTTCGTTAATTGATTTCATTTCGATTTTAATAATTAGGGCATAGACTGAATGTATTTATTCTTCTTTTAGAGGGTTGTGTGCTTAAAGCCGCCTCCTTTGGTGGCGGTTGTTCACTTTAATTTACAAATGAATTAAAAAATGTTAAATGTATCACAAAACTTGCTCAATTCAAAATCATTTCGTTATTTTGCGAAATGATAAAATGAATTTAATATAAATGCAATGAAGTTAAGTATAAAAGTACTCGGACCGGGATGCCCGAAATGTAAAACACTTGAGAAGCTGACAAATGAAGTGGTCAGTGAGAGTAGTATTGATGCTGATGTTACCAAAGTGGATGATATTGTGCAGATCATGAAATACAATGTGTTTGCTACTCCGGCACTGGTGATCAACGAGAAAGTTGCAATTAAGGGATGTATTCCCTCAAAGGAAGAAATTAAAAAGCAAATCGAAAATGCAATCAACGGTTAAAAAGGTGTCGTTTTCTCCGGAAAATATACAGCTGGCTAAATATGCAAAGGCTATGAGTCATCCTGCAAGGGTGTATATATTGAAGAAATTATCGGCAATGCACTCGTGTTGTTATAGTGGTAACCTTGTGGATGAATTACCAATAGGAAGGTCAACACTTTCCCGTCATTTAAAGGAACTGAAATATGCCGGATTAATTCAGGGAGAAACGGAACCTCCGTTCATCAAGTACTGCATTAACCGGAAAAATTGGGAGGAGGCGAAGAAGTTGCTGAAGGGTTTTTTGGGGGAATGAAGGTGGGGTGGATGAGTGGATGAGTGGTTACGTGGATGAGTGAAGGAGAGAAAGTGACAGGTGACGGGTGACGGGTGACGGGTTTAGGAGGAAAAAGTGGTTGAGTGGTTACGTGGATGAGTGGATAAGTAAAACCCCTGGGAAAATGACGATTTGAAAATCTGCCGAACAGCCCCCGGTTTTTAATATCGATTGGCTTAATGAGGCGGAACAGAGAATGTTAATTTTATGAAGAGTAATAAGAAACACATTTAGTATTAACTAAAAATTTGTAAACTTTTTTTTGGTCGATACAGCATGTTAACAAGCATCTCGACCATTATACAACCATTGAAAATAATTTTACAGGTATTAACTCAAAACTTTATCAAAATGAAATTTCAGGTTATTACACTGATAACAACAATCCTTCTTTTTGGTTGCGGACAATCCGGAACCAAAGAAATAAAGCCGGTTTCAGATACAGGAACCTATGATGATGCAAAGGTTATGGTATATTATTTCCACGGAAAACAGCGTTGTCCTTCATGCATTGCAATTCAGAAAGTTACTGAAGACGCATATGTGAATTTCCTGGCTGAAAATGCTAATGTGAAATATAAGGAAGTGGATATTTCCCTGAAGGAAAATGAAGCCCTTGCGGAAAAGTATGAGATCGCCTGGAGCAGCCTGATCATAGCGGCAGACAGTGAGTATAAAAATCTGACAGAAGATGCTTTCAGGCTTGCTTTAAGAAATCCTGAAGGATTATCAGACTTGATAGTTAAAGAAACAAATGCTCTTCTTAATAACAATAGTTCGTTAAAGTTAAAAGAAACGCAAAGGCGCAAAGGCGCAAAGTGTTGATTATCAACAGAAAGAGCAATGTTAAAGTAAATTTACAGAACGCT